>Ga0206857_1022_pt3 | contig 38140 bp, 25 predicted proteins | sample Alteio_BWOrgCont_49_FD_152865 | JGI IMG/M metagenome (GOLD analysis project Ga0206857, IMG submission 152865) | Enriched cells from forest soil in Barre Woods Harvard Forest LTER site, Petersham, Massachusetts, United States -... | ecosystem: Environmental > Terrestrial > Soil > Temperate forest >...
GGATGGTGGCGGGCGAAAATGTCACGGTTGAAGAAGCCGCTGCTCCGGCCAAGCTTGAAATTGACGGTGTGCTCATGGCCATTCAAGGCTCATTTGATGTAGACAATCCCCAGATAAACCCAGACCCTATCACTGGCGGCGGGGATGGTGCGGTAATGTCGCAGTTTGGCAGCATGATCAATTATGCCAGCGGATGCACGGGTTACGTTAATGGTGCTGGAGATCTGACTAGCGGATGGAACCAAGTACAGTCTTATGACACCCGTTTGGCGAGCCTGGCGCCGCCGGGATTTCCTGTCCTTGTCAATAGTTTAGGCCAGGGGGTTTATGTAAAGCAAAATATTTCTGAATGCTTTAATGGTACTTGCGGCTAAACGCAAAGGAGTATTCTATGAAAAAGAAAATCTCACCACTGGTAAAATTAGGCATCGTCGTGTTACTTGCTTTAGGGATATCGGCGGGTTCCTTGTTTACCTACCAGGCTATTTACGGCCCACTTGACTTTTCCATGTCCAAAGGCCCCCATCGTTCGATGCCCAAAAGTGGATTTTTCCAATTCATGGAAAACTTCTTTGGGGTTAACATGGCAGCACTATTAAATGGTCACTTCAATGAGGCTTTTGAGAACAATAACGCAAGCTCAGATCAAAACAGTTTAATGTCAATGGCCACAGCCAATGCACAAGCCCGTCGGATGGCAGCACTGGCAGCTGCAAACCAAGGTAAGAATGGCAGCAGCAGTGGCTCTGCTGGCAGCGGCACTTCCGGTAGTTCTGGTTCTGCTTCAAACATCTCCGGCAACGGCAGCAATGGCGGTAATAGTTCCGGTTCTAATAGCAATGGTCCTGGTTCAAATGGCGGTTCAACAGGTGGTAATCCTTCGGGAAATTCTCCTAATAATCCGAACAATCCAAACAATCCGAATAATCCAAACAACCCGAATAATCCCAATAATCCGAACAACCCAAACAACCCGGATAATCCCAATAATCCAGATAATCCGAACAACCCTGATAATCCCAGTAATCCAGACAATCCCAGCAATCCAGGCGATAATAATCCACCAGCTAGCAATAATCCTCCTGACACTGGAAACAACCCAAGTTTGCCTGGCGGCTCTAGCAATCCAGGTAGTGGCCCTGGTAATAATCCAGGTTCTGGCAATAATCCTGGATCCGGCGACACCGGTACATGCGTGTTAGGCTGTTATCCTGGCTGCGTTCCAGGTTGCGATCCCCAATGCACACCTCCTGACTGCCTCTTGGCTGGGGTCAATCCTGGTAATCTGCCAACGATTAACCCTGTACCAACAAATCCACAAGTAACCCAAAGTGTGAACACCCAAGACCAGAATGCCGCTATGTTGGCCTCCTTGATGGCCCAGCAGGAAGCACTAGAAGTTGAGGTCTTGCAATCAGCCCAAGCGACTGAATATCAATACATTGACCCTGATACTATTCCTCCACCAAACTACACGCCACCTTCAGCGAGTGTTTTGCAGGCACTCCAGTCCCGGCAGCAGCTTGTGCAGCATTAGTATTTAATAAATAAAAGGGCTAAACTTGAGCGATATGCTATAATATTTTTTTAAATTTAAATTAAGGACCCCATATGATGAAAAATCGTTTTATTAAATTTATCCGCGTTTATTGGAAAACTATTTTGCTCTATGCTGTTGTGGCGGCATTAGTTACCTTTTTGCTGGTCTTCCTTTATTATGGCGGCACCAGCTTCTTTGGCATGGAAGGCTTTTACCGCAAAAACATGTTGGCCCAGATGGGCATCTACATGCTGGTTTTCTTGTTTGTGGGTATCGTGCAGGCCTTTTTCTCTGCCTACATCTATATGTATTTCATGATGGGCGGCGGGATGAATAAGATGCTGAGCAAAGACAGCGCTGAAAAAGGCAAATCTGAGGTGAAGTGGGATGATGTGATCGGCATGGAAAACGCCAAGCGCGATGCGTGGGAAATTATTCAGTTCATTAAAGATGCAAATAAAGTCAAAGCCATGGGTGGCACCATGATCAAAGGTATTCTGATGGTGGGACCTCCAGGCTGCGGTAAGACATACCTGGCCAAAGCCATTGCCAGCGAATGCAAACTCCCCTTTTTGTCAGCCGTTGGTAGTGAATTTGTGGCCATCTTCATGGGTATGGGTGCGGCCCGCATCAAATCCCTCTTTAAAAAGGCCCGTGAACTGGCGGCGGTTGAAGGTGGATGCCTGGTCTTTATTGATGAAATTGATGCTTTTGCCACCCCTCGCGTGGAAGACCAAGGTTTTGGCGGCGGTATTTCGCATAATGCTACCATCAACCAGTTTTTGACTGAGCTCGACGGTTTGCGCAAACGCGAAAATAATATCGTGGTGATTGCAGCCACCAATATGCCGCCGGAAAAAATGGACACCGCTATCATGCGTTCCGGGCGTTTTGACCGCAAGATCACAGTGGAAAAACCAACCGCCCTTGAACGCGAAGAGCTCATCAAATACTATTTAAAGAAGGTCAACGCGGATACCGCTATTGATGTGTCCGCGATTGCTGAAAAATCCCAATGGTTCTCCCCTGCTGATATCAATAACATGGTGCGTGAGGCCAGTATTCTCTCCATGCGTGAAAAACGCACCACCATCACCCAGGATGACATGCTCAAAGCCATGAACGATGTGTTAAGCAACATTGAAAAAAGCGGCGAAGAAAAAATCCTCTCCGATAAGGTCAATGTGAAATGGAATGAAGTGATCGGCATGACCTCTGCCAAGGAAGAAGCCTGGGAATTGGTTGAACTACTCAAAGACCGTAACCGCGTCAAAAGTGTGGGCGGAAAAATTGTTAAAGGTATTTTATTGCTGGGGCCTCCGGGCTGCGGCAAGACTTATTTGGCCAAGGCCATGGCCACGGAATCTGGTTTTCCTTTTATTTCTGCCATGGGTTCTGATCTCGTTGGCATTTATGTCGGCGAGGGCGCCAAAAAGATGAAAAGTATTTTCAAAGAAGCCCGTCAATTGGCCAAGGCTGAAAGCGGATGCATTGTGTTTTTTGATGAGATTGACAGCTTTGCCACCCATCGCGTCGAAGAACGTGGCTACGGCGGGGGCATGTCGCACAATGCCACCATCAATCAATTCTTGACCGAGCTCGACGGCCTGCGCCAACAGGAAAATAATATCGTGGTCATTGCCGCCACCAACGTGCCGGAAAGCAAGCTTGACCATGCGATCCTGCGTGCCGGGCGCATTGAACGCAAAATCTATGTCAATTTGCCTAATCTGAAAGAACGCGTTGAGCTGTTCAATTTTTATTTGACCAAGGTCAAAACAGATGAATCTGTTAAGGCAGAGTTGTTGGGCCGTAAAACCTTATGGTTTTCGCCTTCGGACATTGACAGCATGATCCGTGAAGCTGGCCTGGTTGCCCTGCGTGAGAAACGCGATCATATCAACAGCAAGGACCTCTCCACGGCCTATGACCGCATTTTATATGGTGCCAAATCCAACACCATTTTAAGCCCGAAGGAAAAAGAATGGGTGGCTTATCATGAAGCCGGGCATGCCATCATTGCCTATATGCTTCACCCAACGGATGACGTGATCAAAGCCACCATTATCCCGCATAAGAATGCGCTTGGTTTTGTGGCCCCGCGTCCACGCGAGGAAGTGCATTTGCGTAACAAGGAATATCTTTTAGCTGATATCAAGGTGAATGTCGCTTCCTACGCGGCAGAGACCATTAAATATGGCACCACGACTAACGGCGTCTTTGGTGACTTTACCAGTGCCATGGAACTGGCCCATCACATGGTCTGGGTTTGCGGCATGGGGCGCAGCGGACAACTGGGCAATTGGCAGGGAATGGTTGACAATTACGGCCAATCCTTTATCTCAGACAAAACCAAAGAGACCCTGAATGAAGATGTGCAGTTTATCCTGCGTGAATGCTTAACTGATGTCACAAAAATCCTAACGGACAACCGCCCATTATTGGACTATTTTGCCCAGGAGCTTTTAGCCAAGGGCGAATTGGAATACGATGAGATTGAAGCTATTTTCCAGAAATTCGGGGTCAAAGCACCGATTTCACGCCCGATGCTGGTTGCCTAGTCACGTACTGCTTTGGGGCATGTTATTGCTATGCACCGTTCCTTTAATGAGCGGCTGCAAGGCCAAAAAGCTTGTCTTAGTCCGCCCAGTACCGACGGATATCCAAAAAAAGTTTGAGGCCAAATGCAAGAAGGACTATAACCTCAATGTCATCACCCGCATGGTGGGAAAAACATTTTGGATCTATGCCCCGACCGACAAACCTTTGTTTGATTTTGCGGCTGACACCCCAACCCCTCCAGACCCTTTAAAGAAGCCAGCCAAGTATGAACTGCTTTATATCAATGGTGAATTTAAAGATCAGGGTTTTAATTTTGAATACGATGTAGTCCCCAAAACAAAGTCGGACCTTTCGAATGAAGGCATCCGCAATGAAGGCACTGATTACTTCAATAAACTTTACAACAACATCTTCACGGCCATCACCGAGACCTTGCTTGATCCTGATCTGCCCATCTCCTTTGTGGTGATCGCAATCACGGACATCAAAAAGGGCCTTGAAGCACGCTACACCTTTTATCTGGAAGATTACCGCATGGCTTCTGTCGAAGGGATCCCTTATGATGAATTTAGCAAACGCGTCTTACAGGAGTCAAAAGGAAGTACGGAATACATCGGGGATGAGATCGGTCAACACTTGGAATATAATGATATCCAAATGCCGGATTTTCTGGCCAAGCAGATGGTCAATCGTATCCGCTTTAAATTCACTCAGAGTGATTTTCCGCCGCAGGAGAATTATGAGGAAGCGATTTTGGGGATCATTGCAGATACTACCCGTTACTACCACTTTACCAAGTTTACGGAAGTACGCACGGATGATATCCGCAATAAAAAGAAGATGATCTTTACTCCAAAGCAGTTGGATTATTTTGGGGAAGACAAGCCTAATTCCGCATCAAAAGAAAACGGCAAGTTGATCCACATTGTCTTCGAAAACGGCCAGACTTCGATCAAAGATCAATAATTTCTCGCAAATAAAAAGCCCATGTTCAATAACGAACATGGGCTAATTGAATGCAATTAACTATTAGGATACTTGGGTTACTGGCCCTACCAGCACTTGAACATCCGTTGGCTTCATGCCAATGATGATAGGATCAACTTCCTTGATTCCCTCCCGCTCAACCCTGGCCTCAAAGAGAGGATTAACATCAATCCTGACACCACCATTAGCATCCCTGGAAACACGCAAGGCATCTTTAGTTTGGCTTAAGTCGATACCACCGTTCTCAGGCTGTAATGAAGCTTGAGGCTCTTGGTAGCCACTATCCTCAGAGCCCTGACGAAAACGACTTTGAAATCCTTGGTTTCGTCTATCTTCCGCAGGAGCTTGGGTTATCTCTACTTGCTTTGCTTTTTTACGTAAGTATGTAGCATATTTATCGATATCCCCGATGAGAGCAGGATAAGCTTCTTCTGCTGCATTAATAGTTGCATAAGCAACCTTCAATGCATTTGGATCAATCGTATTTATTTTTTCATCTTCTATTCTCATGTTTTGAGAATAAGGAAAAAGGGCATTTAAATCAGTATCAAATACTGTCCCAGTGGAAGGTCCTGAAGAATTTAATTTGACTAAATGAACAACATCTTCATCTGCAAAAAATGCATACCCAGGAACCTGAATAGCAGGTAAATCCAACCTTGTGCTTATCCCATCCACTGATTTCGATGCCGAGACTGTTCTAATATACGTTCTAAGTTCAGCTCTACCTTTATCTGAAGGTAAATGTACAATAACTTGAGAAAGTTCTGAAACTATATCCTGCTTACTAGTGGCGTCATTGGAGCTAATAGTTCCATCAAATTCAACATACAGATGCTGCATTGTTGCTGTCTTATTTCCTTTGGTATCATGATGGAATTGAACTGCTTCTGCTTCGACACCGTCACGAATAATCAGGAGACTATTGTTATTTCCTTTAACTGTATAATCCTCATAAGGAACATGAATATAGGTTGTGGCACCCCCTTTAAGACTCAGACTCAGTAATTTCTTAGCAGCACTTTGATAATCAACTTGCGCAGTGGCTAAAGGTGATGTTAACACCAGCCCCAGAGCCAAAAGACTCTTGGCAGACATGGCTTTATCTTTTCTAGAAAAAACGATGGCTAAGCCTTTTCTATAAACTTCCAGCCCTGCTTTTTTCTCAGGATGTGCTTTTTCATATCCAAGGATAGTCGTATCAACTGCTATGACCTGAGCCTTCCATTGATCGGTGCCATGAACATAATGTTGAGCTGTTGGACCAGTATGAAAATCAATGTCCTTTGAACCAAGATTAACCGTATAACCTTCCGAAGAATTAGAAGCGTATAAGCCATTAACGTAAACTTCATTAAGCCCATTGCCATAGACTTCAAAACCATTATGATCTATGGTAGGTTGCACTTCGACCGCTGGAGGAAAATCACCAGTTTGAAATGGATTCTCTTCCGTGATGCTTCCTGGAGCTACAACCGCTAATAGATGACTTTCAACAGCTTGTAAATTAGCAAGCTTTTGAGGATCATTAAAAGCATTGGCTTTTCTAGCTTGCTGAACTTGAGTTTCGATAGCTTGTGCAAGTCCCTTAACATCAGATTGCCAGAAGGTAGTACTCTTGGCCATGATGTAATAATCAAATGCTCTTGGTGTCAAAGAATCAATTGATGTATCTTTACCAAAATGATGAACTGAAGGATTGTTCTTTGAAAAATCAATGACTAGGGTATGGTATAAACGATTACGTTCCATACCAATACCACCATCCATTCTCGAATAAAACGCAGCGCCTACTCTTGAATTACCAAATTCTTGAGTATAGGAAAATTCCTTACCATCAAATGACATGGTGACGTTTGGGTTTCCATTTTGATCTGGAAAGGAATAATCAAAACGATTTATTTGTGCAACTACCGGAACCTGCACAAGTGCTTGCCCCACTTGAGCACCAGCGATTGAACTACTTATAATTTGATTGGCAGGGCTGTCAAGTTTACTTAAAGCAAAGTTGATGGTCGGGATATCTTTAGGTGTGTACTCTTTAAGAGCGTGTAAACCTTCGTCTATGTTGGACTTCGCCTGTTTCTCTTCTGCTACAGTAGGCGTATTATTAAGATCTCTTACATCACTGGTTGGCCATGTTATCATCTTGGTTTTAGCACTGAACCTAAGCTCTGATGGAGCTGAACCTGAAGCGAAACTAATTTCCATATCAATCGACCCATCGGGATAAATAACCACATAATAACCTTTATTTGTAGGTGAACTGCTCAAAGGAAGACGAATGGTGGTTGGCTTTGCTGGTGCTTTGATATTTTGGGCTGCAGCCACTCCAGGCAAGGTTGCTCCCAGCAGGCTCAAGCCAAGGGGTAAAGCAGCTACAGCCAAAGTAAAACTTCGCATGGCAGCACTACGGTCAGCAGCGGTCATTGCAGCTTCACTTGTTACAATATTTTGTCTTTCTCCCGCGCCATAATAACCGCCAGAAAAATACTTACGCGGTAAGCTCTCTTGAGTGACAGGATCAATATCTTCCTTAATAAAGTTGAATACACCTTTCTTATAGGCCCGTAAATATTGACGGAAAATGGCCTCATTGGTGGCTTCATCATTTTGATCAATACCTTTGACCGTTGATTTATTGGCGTAAGCACGGTTAAGCAACGCTTCTTTTAAATTGCGCTTAAACCATACAGCCAAGGACTGGGCGTAGAAAATCTGGCGCAGGGTGGAAAAATTCTTGTCATTGTTGACTTCACGTTCAATCTCAGGAAGAACGATTTGACGGATGACTTGGGAGCCGATTTTATGAGTATCATTAAAAGATTGCTTCGTCGCTTCGCTCCTCGCAATGACACTTACGGCATTATGCTTGGTCAATGATAAATAATCTTCTTCTAACATCACCTTCAAATGACCGCTTAAGATAAACGCGGTTTGACCATGTTCATAAATCTTTACTTCTTGTGGCACGATCCATACCTTATTAAAAGTATTCACCGGAATTTGGGTGGTGCCATACTTTTGCTTGGCTTGAGAATAAACCGTATCCCAGAAGGTTTTACCTAAAGCGCTTTGGGGATATATTAGAGAAGCAGTCAATTGCTTAAGCATATAATCCTGGGCTAATAAATCACGGCCCATGGCCGTTTCACCTAAAGATTGCGGGATCATACGGTCTTTTTCATAAGGAGAAAGGTTGACCCAGACGTCTTTATCAGGAATGGTCAAAGCAGCGAAAAAATATTTGATCATGCGGTCAGATTCGTCTTTCAACGCTTGACCAGATAAATGTGAATCTGCTGGATCAACGATGAAATCAAAAAGAAATGGGTTATCACGATGCACGGTCAAGCCTTTGATCAAGGCAGGATCAAAGCTGGGACTCACAGTGACCATGGTGCCGGGAGTTGGCAAATTTAATATGTTATCGGCCTGGGCGGCTGGTATGGGCCCTATGGAATTTAAAATAAAAAAAGAGATGACGAGTAGATTGGTGATTTTAGCCATTTAGTTTCTCCATTAGAGATTTTTTGAATTCAAATCGGATTTAAAAAAAGAATAACACATATTTCGAGCTTGTCAAATTAGGTCCAACGTATAAAATAATAAAAATGTATAAGTTATTCAATAACAACGACTTAAGCATGTTAAGAAAATATTAAATTTAATCAGAATACTAATTTTTTAAAATTACTTTACGACCCTCAATCTTCAATTTGCCATTGACCAAAAGCTCAATGGCCTGAGGGTAAATGCGGTGTTCTGCAGCGTGGATTTTTTCGGCGAGACTCTCCAGGGTGTCATTGGATTCAATGCGCACTGGCTCCTGCACGATGACCGCCCCTTCATCCATTTGTTCGACCACAAAATGGACAGTGGCCCCTGTCACCTTGGCGCCATACTCAAAAGCATCCTTCATGGCATGCATGCCTTTAAATGCCGGTAATAGGGAAGGATGGATGTTGAGGATTTTATTGGGGTATTGATCAACAAAATAGCTGCTGACCAAACGCATGTAACCTGCCAGCACCACAAAATCAACATGATATTCATGCAAATGCTGGATAATGGCGCGATCAAGCGAAACACGATCAGAAAAATCTTTCGGATTAATATAATAGGCTGGGATTTTGGCCTGCTTGGCAATCTCAAGGGCGTAAGCGTCTTTTTTATCTGAGATCACGACTTTAAGATGCGCTTTGATCTGACCTGCGTGAACGGCGTTGATAATGGCCTGCAAATTGCCACCGCGCCCTGAAGCTAAAACCGCAAAATTCATGACTCACCTTTCAAATTGTATTTCAACAATCCAATCACACCAACTACCATAAATATACCACCTACTGAGACCAAAATCCAAATACGTTCCACATATTGAGACAAGAAGGAACTGATCATCATGGCGATCAAAAAAGCTAAATAAACCACAAATTCCATGGCTGCAAAAACCTTGCCCGACATTTCCATGGCACAGATTTTATTGACCACCGTATAAGGCGCCACCATGACAGGGCCTATAACCACCCCTAAAATAAATGATAGCCCTAAGGCCCACAGATGACTATGCGTCACCTGCACAATGCTCGCAAAAGCAATAACAATAAATCCACCTAAAACCAGCGACCAAAATATAATTTTGTAAGCTGTGATTTTCTTGCCCCATTTTCCATACGCCAGGGTCCCTAAGAACAGTCCTACCGTCGATGATACAGCCAAAAACCCCAGGTCTGTCGTGACACTATGAAAAACCTGCTGGATAAAAATAATGATCACCACATAAATAGCACCAACGGCTGACAACAGGATGAACATAGTCCAAAAAATAAAGCTGATTTCTTTTTGGGAGCGGATATAGCTAATCCCCTCCAAGATTTCATGCCAAATATTCTTTTGTGCCTTGATCATTTCCTTGGTGCCGCCAATAATGGCTTTCTTGTTGGGAAAGCGATACTGCAGCGCGGTGATTGAAAAAACCAACGCTGCCGATAAAAAATAACAACCAGTGTCCCAAAAAAAGCCAGATAAGAAACCCGTGCGTTCCACGATATAGCTACCCAAAAGCACACCCAAACCTCCGGCCAACATGCCGGTGATGGTGGAAAGTGAATTGGCCACATGCAAATCATCCTCGTGCACGATTTCAGGAAGAAAAGACATCTTGGCAGGGATATAAAAACGGCTTAGTGTGGCAATGCCAAAGACCACCAGATACATCGGCCACATAAAAGGAAGACGGATCAAATAAAATGCAGCCAATAAAATCAACACTCCCTGGATCAAATAAGAAACAAACAGGGTTGTTCGCCTGTCCCAGCGGTCAATATAAACTCCAGCGATAGGACCAATGATAAAGGTTGGGATGATGGCAAAACAAAATAATTTGGACATCTCCATGACAGAACCCGGATGAAGCGCTGTCATCATTCCCACCAAGGCCATCTGGTAGACCCTGTCCCCGAATTGGGATATGAGCTGGGCAAACCAGAAGCGGAAAAAATCCCGGCTTTTATGATCGCAGATGAAGTTCCACATAATTTAAATGCTCAGTTGCATGTTGTTTCTGAAAAGTTGTTGCATCTTTGAGACGCAATAAATTTTGATAAGCGGCCCTCGCGGCTGGCCAATTTTTCTCTGCCTCAAAGATGGAGCCCAAATTAAACCAGGCATCCGTTTGAGTAGGATTTAATGTGACTGTTTTTAAAAAAGCATTGATTGCATTTTGGTTCTTGCCATTCTGGGCCTCATAAATCCCGATGGCCAGCCACCCTCTGGCATCAATACTTTTGCCCTCAAGAAGCTGTTCATGAATATGCATCATGGTTAATTTCTCTTGGGCCTTAACCATGATCTCATCTGAAGTATCATCAAAGGCAACATACTGCTCTAAGCCTTCGATCCATTTCCCCTGCTGACATAAGGCCGTGCCTAAGGCGGTGTGGTACTTAGGATTTAAAGGCTCTGCTTTAATCGCCAGTCTAAAATGCTTTTCTGCGTCGGGAACATCATTGCGATAAACGCTGAGCATGGCCATTTCACTTTGGACCCGAGGATTATTCGGTTCAAAAAAAAGCGAACGGCTGATCATATTAAACTCATTGGCCGCATAGATGCTTTGTTCTACTGCAATCACAAGCAAAAAGGCCAAAAATCCACCAGCTACTAATTTCATAAATTCAGGCTTAATAATTTTTCTCTCCAGGTTCTGCTGATACGCCCATTGAAAAGCCATCACCATGCCGATAAATACCGGGATGCAAGCCTCATAAAGAAAATGATCGGCGGTGGATATGCGTCCGCTCCCCACACCGATACTAGTGACCAGCTGTGATACAGGCAAAAGTTCAATGGCAAACCAAGCGATTAAAAAAAGCACAAAAGCCTTCATCCGCCGGATGCAGGCAATAAAAAGAAAAAAAGCTGCAGCCCAAAAACCAAGCGCTATTAGCGCTTGAGGGTCACCAAGTGAACTAATAAGATCACGGCATCGGTCATAATGCAAATCCAGCGGCCAGACAAAAAGACGCAAATCAGTGATCACAGAACGCAAAAAGGTTAGAAAACCAAAAAAAACGGCGTGAGGCAAGTTCGAGGAATGCAACTGGGTGATGCCAAAAAATTGGCGTAAACCAATATATCCAGCGATACTGATCAAAAAAGGCCAGAGGGTTTTAAATTTTTCAGGCCATGCATGGCTTTGGTCCGTAAAAAAATAGGCCACCATCACCAGAGGAACAACGCCGGCAGATTCTTTGCATAACAAACCTAAAGAAAAGGTCACCAGCGTCAAAAAGCCCAGATACCACGAACGTTGCTTATAGTATTCAAAGAACAAATTAAGAGTCAATAAGGCAAAAAAGGCACTTAATAAAATCGCCCGGCCAGGGATATTGCAAACCGCCTCCCATTGGATGGGATGAATAACAAATAAGAGCCCCGTCCAAAAACCTATTGCAATATTATTTGTAAGCCTTCCTACCAGAAGAAATACCAAAAGCGCGTTTAATATATGCAGGATGAGATTATCCAGGTTATAGAAAAAAGAATTGAAACCAAAAAATCGATATTCCCCCATAAAACTCAAATTAATCAACGGCCGGTAATACGACTGGTCATGGAAATAACCCTCTTTAAAAAGTCCTGGGATATTGCTGAATGATTTGATAGCAGGATTTTCGACGATGGAGACGCGGTCATCCATGATCCGAAATGGCGCAGGAAGCACGGAACCAAAGGCCACTATCCCTAAAATAACAATCACAGCAATGCGTAAGAGCATAAAGCCTTGCAAGAAAGCCTAAAAATAAGCCGACGAGAGGATTTGCACCCCCGGCCTGCTGTTTACGAAACAGCTGCTCTACTCGCTGAGCTACGTCGGCATAAATGCGACCTATTATAACTTATCCCGCTACAAAATCCACATTACAAAATCTAAATTGTATTTAGGTAAGAAATTTTTTGATCTCTGCAACTACCTGCGGGTCCAAAGGATCAATCTTGGAGTCAAAACGGGCCACCACTTGCCCCTGCGGATTAATAAGGAATTTATTAAAATTCCATGTAATGGGACCGTTAAATCCTGATTGGGTCGTCAAATACCGGTACAGCGGAGCTATATCGTCACCTTTGACACTGATCTTGGAAAAAAGTGGGAAAGTAACATGGTACTTAAGGTCACAAAATTTCTCAATATCTGCGTTCGTGCCTGGTTCCTGATTTTTAAAATTATTTTCCGGGAAAGCCAGTACCACAAAATCTTGGGCCTTATATTGTTTATATAACGTCTCCAGGGAACGGTACTGTGGCGTATGTCCGCAACGTGACGCCGTGTTAACAATCAAAACCGTTTTACCTTTAAAATCAGCTAAACTCTCATCCTTTCCATCAATCGTCTTCATCGTGAAATCATAAATGGTGGGGACAGGTTGTTGTGCCTGAACATTCTGACCTGGCCCAAGAGCACAACATACAATCAGAAATAAATTTAATATCCTCATCGTAAGAAACCTCCGTTTGTCATAATTCCCGAATAAATGGGGACGTCTCCGATTTAAATTAAATCGGAGACGTCCCCATTTGTTTTTTAACTAGCACCAATGAACCAACCAGCTAGAAATACTAAAAGGCCGCCCACAATGACTTGGAATGCTGCGGATAAAAATACAGTGTCCATAAAACGCCAACGGATGAGGGAAATGATCAGCAGTTCGAAAACCACCACGATCATGGCAATCATCGTCGCCAGATGAAAATTAGGGATTAAATAGGGAAGTGTGTGGCCCAAACCACCGATGGCCGTCATAAACCCACAAATAATCCCGCGGACCAAGGGCGCACCGCGGCCGCTGAGCTTACCATCGTCGGATAAAGCTTCGGCAAATCCCATGCTGATACCAGCCCCAACGGAAGCTGCCAAACCTACCTTGAAGGTCTGCACGGTATTACTTGTTGCAAAAGCAGCGGCAAACAATGGCGCCAGGGTCGAAACAGAGCCATCCATAAGCCCCGCCAAGCCTGGCTGCACAAAACGCAAAATAAAAATCTTTTTGGCTACATGCTCTTCAAGGTCTAACTCACCAGCCTGGGCCTGTTTGTCATTGATGCTTTCCGCTGCTGCCTCATGCTTCTGCTCTTCCTGGGCCAAGTCTCCTAAAAGCTGTCTGACCGATGCATCCTTGGCCTGTCGGGCCGCTGCTTCATAAAATTTGCACGCATCTAATTCCATCAGTGCCGCCTGTTCACGGGCCTTTTCCGGACGGATGGTACGTAACAGCCAGGATGAACGCGGCACGTGAAAACCTCGTACATCTTCACGGCGAATCAATGGTATATGTTCACCGAATTTCTTTTGGTACAATTCAATGAGACGATGACGGTGATTGGACTCTTCATCCGCCATTTTGTCAAAAAGTTCTGCCGTGGCTGGAAAATTCTGCCTTAGTTCATTGGCAAAATCACGGTAAATACGGCCATCTTCTTCCTCGGCTGTGATGGCCAGGGCCAAAAGCTGGGATTCATTCATATCACAAAAACGCATAATAATTCTCCTTATCCATTACATAAACAACAACGGTGATGGCGTCTGCGGGATCATTGGGAAAACCGTGCTTAATTGATCATCACTTAAGAGCATATGCTGCTTTAAGACCTCAGCAATCACACTGCGAAAATCAGTGGTCACATCCAAATCCCGTTGCTCATACAAACTATCGCTATCGAGTCCCGGCCAATGGCCTTGAATCACTCCGCCTTTGACGCTGCCACCCATCACCCACATCGCATTGCCATGGCCATGATCAGTGCCACCGTCGCCATTCTCTTTAAAAGTGCGGCCAAACTCAGACATCACAATAATGACCGTGTCATTATACGCGTTCCCTAAGCCATTGACTAGTGCAGAAAGACCATTTCCCAAGCCACTCAAATGCCCGGCCAATTGGCCCTTGACCGCACCTTGGTTCACATGCGTGTCCCAACCGCCCAAATCCAAAAAAACCAATTGGATATTTTGGTCTGCATTGATCAGTTGGGCCAGACGTGTGGCACTATCACTAAAGCCATTGGGTGACGGAGCACCTTGAGAGGCCATTTCCATATGTTTTTGCAGATCACTCATCAACTGCTTGCGGGCTTGCTGGCCTTGCATATAAGCTTGAGACAAAGGATCATCTCCTTTATAAAGCATATCAAAGGCACGCTCGACCATTGGCCGGTCAATGGCCATGGGATGATCTTCATTCTTGCCCAAGACCGTATTGCTCACACTCATCCTACCCTGAAAAATCCTGGGCAAGATAGGGCCAATGCTCAAAGCTTGGGTCGGCGCATGGGCCCCTGGCAATACTGACAAAAGCCTGTTCATCCACCCGTCGGGTGTGGAAGGATTTCCAGGAGTGCCGCATTCCATAAAATTCTGCGCGTCAAAATGTGAACGGGTAGGATCTGGCGAGCCGCAAGCATGCACAAAACTTAAAGTTTTATTTTGCCATAAAGGAAACACTGCGTTTAAGGCGGGATGCAATCCAAAATATCCATTTAAATCAAGCATCCCTGCTTGGCTGTCGGATGGAATGGCAATGGTTGGCCTGGCATCATAATAACGGCCGTCGCCGTGAGGGACCACGACACTCAAGCCATCCACCGCACCGCGCTGAAAAAGCACAATAAGCTTTTTCTTCTTCAAATCAGGATTGGTTTGCAAAATTTGATCATCAAGCCCTGCGGCCCAACCATCGAGCCCAAGAGGAAAAAGACTAACCACAAAAATTGAAGCCAAATATTTTAAAAACTGCCGACGGTCCATGTCCATATATCACCCCTCAGCTTAAAACTACTTTTTCATCATCTCAGGGCTGCCCAACAGCACGACAGCCTGTAGGCGTTGTGGCGTCTGTTCAACAGCCTGCATGGTGGTATCTGAAAAATGATGGCCAAAAACATCCAACAACTCATCATAGCTCACTGGGAACTGATCATCATTAATATTGACCCGCCCAAAACCAATAGCCGTTGCAAAATTGATACGCCGCAGCATCCCGTCGGGATTAAGCCAGGCGGCCTGGGTATTTTTATAGCCGTCAGGGGTCAAGCATCCATACAAGGGTTCGCCTAATTGCTGCAGCATGCCGACCAAAGGACGATCATTGGTGACATCTTGGCCTGAAGCCCGCATGACGCTGACGATATACTGAAAAGGCGTCTTGAATTTACTTTCATAATTTTTATCATCCCAAAACTGCGGGCTTTTAAATAGCGCATCAAGCACCTGACGGATATCACCATCAGAGGCTTCATAAACCTGGGCCAAATTAGAGACCAATTGCGGATCTGGACTATCCGCCACAAAGTATTGTGCTAATTGAAAACAAATGTGTTGGGCGGTCTGAGGGCTCTTGGCCAAAACATCCAATGCTGCATCCACCTCATCTTCACCACTGCCTGAAATACTTTGGCCTAAAAACACTTTATCTGTGGCATCATGGCGACGAGGATTAAAATAAAAATCGTAGCTCACCTCGTCATTGCCTGGCTGTTTTCCTTGAAACCCCCAACCAGTCAAAATCCGGGCCAGCACAATCACATCATCCTGGGTGTAACCGCCATTGACTCCAAGTGTATGCAATTCCATGAGCTCTCGCGCATAATTTTCATTAAGCCCCCGGGCTTTTTTAGCATGGTTGAAACTATTGGGATCAACATTCTGCCAATTATCGAGATAAAACAGCATGGCTGGATGTTTAGCGGTCGCCTCAAGCAGGTCCCGAAAACGCCCCAGCACATAAGGACGTATGGCCTCGCGTTCGTAATCCCCAATCCATAAATGGTCCAAGCCCTTTTGGGAAAAAACATTAAAATGATTAAACCAAAAATCAACCATCAGCTCCTCAAGCTGACGAGGGCTTTCAATGGCCTGCATCAGGCGCGCTTCTTGCGCCTCACGCACGATGATCTGGGCTTTTTTTCGTTGGGACTTGACCAACTCGGGATCAGGCCGCTGCCCATTGATCCGCGGAGGTGGCCCATACTCTTCGGTAAGTTCATCAAAACCCATATAATATGTCTCAAGAGCTTTAAGTTGCTGAGTCAATTGCGCAGGTTCTGAGATATTCTCAGGATGCAGTTGCTGTTGGATGTAATTATCAATGCCCATAGTATTAACACGGTCAATATCGCCGGGGCTCGGGCCAAATCCCAAGCGGTTTAACACATGCAGGGCTTTTAATTGTTGGGGAATTTCTGCCGCGTAAGACGGCTGCAATAAACCCAAGGTAAGTATGGCAGATAATAGAATTGTCTTCATATCATCTTCCTTGAGAACAGGTCAAAGGGCTTGACTAATAGCCTTGGGAAAACAAAAAGAAAATTACCGCCGAGGCAAAAAGGCAATAAAAACCAAACCAAAACCATTTGCCACCTTCGAGCCAGCTGGAAAGCCATTTGAGCGCGAAAAGGCCTGCAATAAAACTTAAAACCATCCCGATTAAGCTCGGGAAAAAGATACTCAAGCCAACATGCCCACCCGTATGCTCTGCTTTTAAAAACCTCAAACCTTCTTTCAAAATCACAGCCGGAGTCAAAATCACAGCCAGGGCAAAACTAAAATCTTCCAGCTGCTTTTTTCCAATACCCAATATCAAGCCCGTTGAAATGGTCGCTCCCGAACGCGAGAATCCACGGAAAGGCAGGCAAAGGCCTTGCACCATACCAATAATTATAGCAGGGATAATCCCAACTGCAGATTTTTCTGTTGATGCTGTCTTAAAGCCTGTGCAGAGAATCAAAGCCCCGACCACAGCCAAGCCTCCGGCAATGATGAGCAAATTACCAAACAGATCTTCGATCTCTGCGTGAGGCGTGCCTTTAAGGATAATTTTTTCAATCAGGACCTTTAGAATCAAGGCGACAATACCTGTCGCTACAGTGGCCGCTATCATTGTTTTGATGGCCGTACCAGTCGCTTGGGGAGAACTAAAAAAATTCTCCTTCCATGATTTCCAAAAAAATACAATCACAGCGAACATGGTGCCTGTATGCAGCATGACGAGCAATAAGGTCAATTCCGGCGATGTTGGGTCCAAGCCCATGAGCTTCTCAGCCACAATCACATGAGCTGAGCTTGAGACAGGCAGCAATTCAGCAGCGCCTTGAATAATGGCCAGGATCAATATTTGGGGGATGCTAATCATATTTTTCCTTCAAAAGTATTATAAAATTTAATTTTTAGAAATGTGCCATTTCCTTAAGTTATTATTTAGAGAAATGGCCTCTCAGAGCGTAATAATAACCGTATTTGGCCACGATTTCAATGGGCGTATCAAAAAGTTTGCTGATATGCCCCTGGGTTAAGACATCTTCCTTAGGGCCGTCCAAAAAAAGACGGCCGTCCTTCATCAATATCACCCGTTTGATGGCAGGGATAATATCGGATAGATGATGGGTGACCAAGATAATACTGGTGCCTCGCTTCACAATCTTTTCTAAAATGCTTGTGAATTTATACAAGGCATGCAGATCAAGGCTATTGGTGGGCTCATCTAGAATCAAAGCCTTAGGGTCATGTACCAGGGCCCGTCCGATCAAAAAACGCCTGGCCTCGCCGGAGGACATATAATTAATGGTGCGGTCCTTGAGGTGTCCAATTTCCAAAAAATCAATCACCCCTTCTGCTTTCTTGCGCATGGCAGTGGTGATATGTTCATTAAACAATCCAATGCTGCTAAAAAAACCAGATAAAATCACCTCCATGCCCGTAATGTCCCGATTGCAATCATACTGCAGATCATTGGACACAATGCCCAAAAGCGAGCGTAGATCAAAAACATCCCAGGTTTGCCTGCCCCAAATTTTGAACGAACAATTCTCTGAAGGGATAGGATAATATTGACGGGTAATCACCTTGATCAAGGATGATTTGCCTGCACCATTAGGCCCCAAGATCGCCACATTCTCTCCCTCTGCAATCTTTAGGGAAACAGAATCCAGCACCTTCTGGTTTTTACCCTTAATCACCGTAATATTTTTGAAATCAATGAGAGGCGCTTCCATGCCCGCCATTATAACCTAGCTATTGGTTTATTCCAAGAAATGCAGAAAGGCTTTTAAGCGGCTGGATTGAAATGCTTTCAATCATCACACCTGGTGCGCGTTGCCATTGGGCAAGCTGGGCAGGAGAAATGTGGAATTTAATCGCTATACCATTGTTTTGGGTTTGCAAAACTTTATTGGTAGGGGTTAAATCGATACCACCTCTATCTAACATCTTCGATTCCATTTCAGATCGCATGGCGGCACTAGGCTTGCTATCAAGTATACGTTGATATTCAGTAATGAATCCCTTAGTACGATCCAAACGCTTTTTCGCCTCTACAATTTTAGTCTGCAATATTTCATTAATTTTACTCTCAGTTGATATTACATGCTCGGAAGATGCGATAATTTCTGCAGAAGATCGCAGACCATCTTCTAAACCCTCAGCCGAATTCTTCAAATTTGGTAGCACCTCAGAATATGTCGTCCCACGGAATGCCTCAACAGCGGCACGAAAGAACTCCTCGGCCCTTACAGTTGATAATTCTAGTTCAAAGATAGCAGCCATCTCCCTAACTTGAATGCCACCACTATATTGAGCAAAGGGAGGAGCTTGCATCAATCTTCTGGATTCATCCAATAATCTCTGTAATTCTGGAATTTCGATTCTCTGATCCATGGTTACATATTGGTCCACCAATTCAAAAGTTAGACGGGGAACTTCCAAATATTGATGCATTTGAAGCAAAGTCAAACCTTCCACCCCTTCAGGTATTTCTTCTAAAAGAAATTCTTTCCATTCACCATTATCAATGGCCATAACTCTTCGATGTCTAACCAGCCGTCCTTGGTCAGGTGTGGCTAACAACTTTCCTTCTCGAACGAGATTAGCCCCATGTTCGGCAAATTCAGAGGAATCTGTTAAAACACGACCATCATAGAGTTCAAGTACATCAACTGTAGAAATCCCTTCAAAACCAAATTCCCACATTATAAGAGTTGTCAAATATGATATAGACCTACAATTCCATCCATCACCATTGAGCGCATCAACCATAGAATTCAATTTTTTATTATATGGTTTAGACCAAAATATGATGCCACGTTGGACCAAGAGCGTCGTTGCTACTGCCAAATGGAACCGTTCTTCAGGAGAATTCTTTAATTCCTCAAATTTCTGACGAAATTCCTCTCGTAAAGCGCTAAAGACCTCATTAGGGTGAAGAGTACCCAATGCTAACTCACCTTCAACTTTCTTCCAAATTGAAATCAAGTCTGAATTCTCTCCAATGTCATGACCTCTGCTGAAATACCGGAGAAATATTTGGTTTAACAATACTTCAGCTGGAAGCCTTAATTGGGTCTTACGTTTGCGGAAAAAATCATATAGAATCTCTTGCCGTAAAACGGCTTCGCTTTCTGGCGTCATCGCCCCGTCCCCAACCGCCATCGCAGGACTTACTGATGTCGCTTTAGGCAAACCATTGGTAAAATGAAATCCTTTGGTTTTAAAAGCTTCCATGAAATATCGGATTAATTTTGGCACGGACCTGGGTGTGAGAAATGTATAGTAGAAATACTGTGAATAAGTAAAATTAATAGCCACTGGTTCTATTGGACCATCTGTTAGAATATCTACAATCTCATTAACTCTTTGCTTCATCCTCTCATCCGTTAATCGATCTGACAATTCGTTGGCTATCGCATCGAAGTCAATGGTTACAATGGCCTTTCCACGAACATTAGTCTTAAAACTTACTATGTCCGAAAAGAAATTCACTGATTCAAAGGCATTTTGTAATACAGGATGATCCTGCCCAAAACTATCCTTTTCCATTTGTTTACCTTCCTCTGCACCTCTGACATATGGATCAAACCATATCATTTTTCCAGCTAAAATTAATCTTTGAGCTAAATAACCCACCCAGTTACCTATATTAAGTTTATTAAAGCCATATCCAACATCATCATGTTGATCAATATTGATCAAACTTACATCTCGAGAAACGAAGCCTTTCTTTAAGAGCCAAAGTATCCATTGATAGACATTATCATGATCCAAGGTCACGCAAACAGGGATATGCCTACTTCCGTTAGTCAAGATACGGGCTTTGATAAAATTCCTAAAGGAATCAATTTCGATTAAAGGCTCATCTTTTTTAAGATTTATTTCAAAATCATCTACAGGAACATAATCGATATGCACATATTCCCAAGGAGCAATTTCAACATAATGATCAGAACCTTCCTCGGTTCCATTTAAGTAGAATTTATAATAAAATTCTTTCATCCCATTTCGTTCAATAGGTAGGTAAATACAGTTTTCTGCATCATCATAAGAAATATAATCAAGATCTACCCCATAAGATCGAAGTACTTCTATATCACTTTTAGCTGGATCTAGATGATTTCCCCTTAAGAACCTCATTAACTCTAAATACCCTTTTTTGGATTCAGAATATGAGCTCAAATGAGGAAGTATGCTCCTGCCAATAATCCCACCCATCAGCTTTATAGCCTCTACGACTCTTGGATCCTCTTGTGATCCAACCACCTTCATCGCCCCATCCCTTGTTTTCATCATCGTGTCTCTAATTTTTTGAAAAAAACCTAATGTTACTCCTACAATCATAGAACCAAATAGATGAGCGCTCATCCCAGGGATTCCATACGCTCTTAAAGAATTTTTAGGCTGATTTAAACTTGCTGCTAAAGATTGGCTATCTTGCCAAGGCACTAATTCATCGTTCTTTACCGCCCCAAGGAAAATACTATCATTGCTTCTTGGATTTACCTCCGCAGCCAACTGATTTAAATTAAACCCTTCAAGGCCTGTAGAAAACTGTTCTTCAGTAATTCCTTTGGATTCTAGCAATCGTCTTATTGGTTCGAACTTTCCTTTACTCCAAAGTAAATGCGCATAATTAACAACCGGAACCAAAGCAAAAATATTTTTCACATTCGAATCGAGCAGATAGGTGCTCAAGGCAACTGCTCCTGTCATGCTCTGTCCCGTCAAGGATATCCGCCTATGATCGACTTCTCTTTGGCTGGCAAGCCAGCGAACTGCCACCAATGTGTCAGCGATTGACTGTATGATAAAACTCTTGAATTTCTCTACGTTAAAATCTAGATCCACATATCTTTTTACACTGCTCTTGCCTTCAGTACCTGGACTAGAACGTTTACCAAACAACGGTATTCCTACTTCCAAAACTACAATCCCCTGACTAACCAAATAGATTGATAAGAGACGAGCGAAAGGATCTTGATCAAAAAAACTACAAATTGTCACCGCAGGTAGTCTTTTCCCCTCACTGCCCTTAGGAACAAAATAACGAGCATAAACTGTTTCGGTATTTAAAAAAGTAGGGGTAATAACAGGAGACAAAAAACTTACTTCTTTAACGACAAAAGGTTGTTCGGATGATTTTAACTGCAGTCTAACTCTATCTAACGATGCTTTATAACGCCTCCATCCTGGAAGAAATCTTACCTTACCTAGAATAGACTCAAAACCCTTATCATCTACTAATGCTAATACTTCTTGATGACTTAGTGTCCTCTCATGATAATTCATTCCTAAAATACTTTGATGAGGATCGCGACTTATTATTAGTGGCTCACTGTTTCCTTGACTAGAAAATCGTATTGTTTGCGAAAGATTTAATCCGGTTGATTGTATCAACAAGGATTCCAACCTACCCGTTCTTGCGGTTTTAACCACCACATCTCCTGCCCTCATCGCCCCATCCCCCGCTGCTAATTGGACGCTGTCCCCTTTTTTCAATTTGATATTCTCGATATAATCCCTTAGAGCATCGCTGGATAAAAGGGAAACCGTGCAAACCCTGCCCTCAACACCATAATTCTCGCTCTTTAAGGACAATTTCATGTATGAAGCAATGTCATGAGCGGGAATCTGTTTCGTATTAACTAAATATTTCAAAAGCAAATACTGTGTCCCTTTAACTAAGGATAATTTCTTAAAATCACCTTTGGCGTTGGTTCCAAATTCCTCTTTCACCTCTGCTGGGGCCTTATTGGTGAGCATTTCCAAATGAATTTCCAAAGCACTGATTAACAAGGCTTGACGATCGATTTCAGGGCCAATGGCAGACTCTAAGTTATCCAATTGCTGACGTCCAAGACCATGTTCGAAGTCCGTAACTGACGACAGTTGAGGAAGCACTTCATCGCCTTCAGGCGGAAGTATACTTAATAAATTACCTCCATATCCAAATCGTTTCTTTTGTTTTTCTACTGCTTCTTTTCCATATAATGACTCCAACATAAAAAATCCACTGATATCAGCAAACATTTCTCCAAATGCCCCATTTAACATATTTTCTGATTGAAAATTATGCATTAGTTCATGACCAGAAAGCCCCCAAATGTCTCCGAATCCCTTAAAATAAGTCGCGCCAAACAAAAATTTTGCATCCGAATCATAATCTTGCGTAATCGTTGTTTGATTGATTATTCGTGTTTGTATAAGCCTGTTTAACTCCTTGGTGACTGTCCTATAACTGCAGAGCAATTTCAATTCTGCCAAAAGGCCTTTTAACAAAATGGGATAACTTCTCTCAGTTGGTTGATCATGACTATCAAGAGTTTGGTCAAGCGAAGGGAGTTTTTTAATAAGATCAAACAAAGGTTTACGGTCAATATTTACGGAAGACAATTGAAATAAAGACGGATTCTCCCGTCTAATTCCATCAAGGGCATGCTGACGTAATAAATACTGGTGTAAAAAATATGGTGGTGGATGAACTTCTTTAAGGACTGCAGCAATTAAGGGTTGTTTTATTCCGACCAATCTTCCTGCCAGGGCACAGTAGGAATCATTATAATACAATTCTTTGACGCCACCCTTGGCACTCGTCATGATTTGAATAAAATTATCTTTCATTTCTGAAGACCTGATAAAAAAAGTATATTGTTTTTCCGTATTGTCCCAACTCCCTTCAATAGATATATGGCCCTGCTTAAGAATTTGTTGGGAAGGTCCCCTCTTTAAATGAGATTCGGTAAAAAATCCCCTCATGGTCGTTTGAAAAGATTTTGAGATATTCGGGGCCTTGATATCGGAAAACTGCGTTTCTACATCCGACATGTTTTGAGCAAGGATATGTTCACGGGGCACGGCTATGGCTTGAGCAGCTGCAAACAAAGAAATTGCCACAATGGACATTTTGGCCAATCGTACGATGCCTCTAGATAACATGGCCGCATTAGAAGTGACCAGCATTGCCGAGTTAGGAATTTTAAACAACACGCCACCTGAAAAATATTTCCTAGGAACCGATTGAGCTAATGTGGCACCAGAGACACCATCGGGTGTCTCTGAGTCTTTGATGTAATTGAATACTCCTTTTTTAAAAGCTTGCAAATACCGCTTATAAATCTTTTCTTTCTCCTGGGGGTCATTAATGTTAACCCCAACCACCTTATTCTTATCTGCGTAAATCTGTTCTAAAATACTGTCCTTGATTTTCTTCTTGTACCATGTCGCTAAAATAAGTGAATTGTAAACTTGGCGCAGTTGGGCGAAGTTTGCCCCGTAATTGACTTCTTTTGTTAATTCAGGAATGACGATTTCGCGGACAATATTAGCCCCTACTGAAGCGACGTCGTTGTGAATAAATCCATGTTTTTGAAGCGATAAATAATCCTCTTCAAGCATCACCTTTAATGTTGATTCCACCACATAAGCCGCACCGACCTTGGCATTCTCATACACAACTGCCTTCTCAGGAACAATCCAAACTTTATTGAATGTATTGATCGGAACATTGGTCGTACCAAATTTCTTAGCCGCTACTTCATAAATTCGCTTCCAAAATTTCTTGCCCGTTTCGCCTTCTGGGTAAATCAATGAAGCTGTGATCTGTTTAAGCATGTAGTCTTCAGCCAAAAGATCACGCCCCATTTTCGTCTGTCCAAAGCTTTCAGGGACAATACGGTCTTTTTCATAAGGAGATAAGTTCACCCACAAATCTTTTTCAGGGATGGTTAATGAGGCGAGAAAATATTTGATCAGTTTTCTGGACTCATCCTTAAGGGCATCGTTAGATAACTGGCCGTCACCTTGATCAAGGATGAAATCAAATTTGAACGGATTTTCAGGATTGACTTTGATGCCTTTTAAAATCGGAGGGTTAAAGGTGGGACTTAAAGGTACCATTACACCTGGCGCAGGCAAAAGAAGATCCTGAGCCTCAGCAAGTGGCAGCGGCCCAAACGTATTAGCCAAAAAGGCAAAAATAAGCCCAATGGCTATATTAGCTCTTAGATTTAGATACTTTGACATATAAGGCAAGTATGCCTTATTTAAGGGATTTTTGCCACTTTATGAAGATCACGTTTCTTGGGAAGATTTTTAAAAGCATATTTCCTGTTAAAGCGGCTAAGCTCATAAAGGAGCTCTAATTTCTTTTTTGGAGAGATGCTCATATGTCGTTTTAAGCGCTCCGTTTGATTTTCCCATCCAAAATCTATCATCGGATCTCCTTCAATTTCTTGATTTGTTTCAATTCGGATACATCCAGCTTATCTTTTTCTCTACCTGTTTTTTCTTTCATTTTTATAAGATGTCTAATTGATACCACGGGCAAACTTATACCATCTATCCGCTGAATATCCGCCTCTTTAATTGCTTCAGTAAATTTGACAGGAGAGTCAATGATCAGATCCACCTGTTCACCGTTTTCCTTAAAAAAACAAAACGCTTTCATGTTTTTATTTTCTATCCAGTCTTTGCGTGTGGCCGCGTCTGAAATTCCCATTGGGTCAACAGGTTGTTTAACAAAATATTTCTTCTGTTTCAGGATTTTCACAATCTTCGCCAAATTCGTATCCGTCATCTCAACAAGGATGTCTAAATCTGTTGTGCTGCGGAAGGCGCCCTGCAAATTCACGGCCAAACCGCCTACTAAAACATATTTAACTTTATTTTTTTGAAAGGCCCGCAGAATGTCTTCATAAATGATCATACGGCTAGAGTATAGCAGTTTTACTCAAACGAACCAACAGTAAAAATATTCAGGATTTTTGCCACTTTATGAAGCTGAGGGTTATGCAGAGAAAAAGCAGCTCCAATACGGCATAAATAATCAATGACGCCGCAATGCCAGAGGTAAATCCATAAGAATGCAAGCCGACACTTAAGAGATTCACCCCAAACCAGGCCCACATCACCACCATCATGCCGACGACAGCCCCGACGGCCAAGCCGTGCTGGCCTATCATGTTTGCCACCTTGGCATGAAATAGTAATGCTGTCCATAACACAATCATGAGGGCCCCGTTTTCTTTCGGGTCCCAGCCCCAAAACCGTCCCCAGCTTTGGTCTGCCCAGATGCCGCCTAAATTCGTCCCCAGAAAGGTCAAGGTCAAGGCCACGCCTAAAATACCTAAAATAGTTTTATACGTTTGCTCCAAGGTCTTCTGGTCTTTTTTAAAGGCTGCCTGTACGAGCCAAATATGCCCCAAGATGCCACCAACACAAGTGGCACCATAGCCCATGGTGATGGTGGTCACATGGGTCGCCAACCAAAAATTTGAATTAAGCACAGCAATCAGCACCTTTAAGGTATCGCCCTCAGCACTATATTTATTGGCAATGAACAATAAAGCTGTGCCACTGATGGCAGCAGTCACAATACCAAGCCACTGACGATTATAATATTCGATCAAAAGCCCCAAAACCACGGTGATCAAACTCACAAAAATAAAAGTTTCATAAAGGCTTGATACCGGCGGGCGGTTCATAATGATAATGCGCATCACAAGACCTGCCAAATGCGGCAGGAATCCTGCCACAATACTCAAAAGCCCCAGGTTATACCAAATTGTTTTAGAAGAGCTGAAGGAAATAACAAAAAAGATGAAACTTAAGATATAAAACATGATCGACCAGCTAAACACACTGCTCTGCTCGTAGAAAATCTCCAACGGAAATTTGTCTAGTTTTTTGAGCTCCTGGGGGCCGAGCATCGGGCGAATATTATGAAGATACAACTCTACATTTTGGTTAAAGCCTTTTTCATCACCTTGCAAGTAATCAGTGGTCATGTTGTTCCAGAGAATAACCAAACGACGCTTGTGCACATTTCCAAAATCATCAGCTAACACATCCCAGGGGCTAGTCCATGGATCATCATTACCTGATGGAATGACAGTTAACGGTAAATCTTTATAATTTTGTGACCAATGATATAAATTACTCACGATCTTAATCGATTCATGATTATCTAATTTAAGTGTACTGGCCTTTAAAGCCACATCGATAAAACTGACATGGTCAAAATCATCTTCAGGGTAGGCAAAAAGCATGCAGCTGGCTAGATCCGTATAAACATTGAGATTGTCATACACCCTGATCATTTCATTCTCGGCCAGGCTACGCTCTTTCTCAGGGATTTTTGAAGCTTCTTGATCGAGGCTGACAAGCAAACGGGCATTTTGCTCTAATTGACGCGCTGAGTAACGCCGGCTTTGCACTGGGGTGATCCCTAAGGCTTGGGGAATATCAGGATCATTGATGAGAAAAATTTTATCATCCAGGGTCGATGTAGGATTAAATAATACTGCGGCAAGCCAACCGCTGGCATCTTGCTTGCCATAATGATCATAGCCAGAGAATCGTGTGAGTAGATTACGTGCAAAGGTGTCTATGGGCTTGAGACGGCCATTATCAAGAATAGGAATGGATTTAAAATTTCCCAAATCATGGAAAACCGCCGCTTGAGCGCAGAACGATTTCAAAAAGAGAAGAACTAAAATTAACAATTTTACGTCAAAAGGCCCAATTGCTCCGTTTGGCGAACGGTTTGTGTCAAAAGGCCCAATTGCTCCGTTTGGCGAACGGTTTGTGTCATTGCGAGGAACGAAGTGACGAAGCAATCTCTTCATAATCTACCCTTAGCCATAAAAGCCTGAATTAAAAAATGCAAGGCCAAACCAAAAAACACCACAAAACATGCAATATATGGAAGAACACGAGCAAAATTCTTCACCACAGCCAGCGTCGAGTATTGGCGACCCTCCTGGTCCGTGTCATAGGAAGCCTGATAAACCGTATAATCCTTATACCGCAGCGGATTATTCATATAAATGCGCACCTGGCGCTGTAACCCTGCTGTGGTCAAGGTGACCATGCTTTCAAAACTTTTGGCGATCTGGGTGCCAGGATGAAATTCGGCCTTGAAAGATTTAAGCCTGATGGTAAAGGGCAACTCAAAGCGTTTATGGCGCAGGATAAAATAATATTTTTGTCCCCCTAGACTCAAAGCTGTAGGTCTGCCTTCTGCTCCATATAAAGTCAATGCGTGCGATTGGCCTTGAGACTTAATATTAAAAATTCCTGATTGGATATTTTGCTCTCGCTCACGGTCCACTGCTTTAGGCACAAGCTGCATTTTAGCGTTAGGCTCATCAATCTCATCGCTATTAAGATAAAATTGGTCTACACTCACCGTAAAATCATGGGTTGTAAAGGGAATCGAGTAACCTGGTTTAAAATCAGTGGTATCAATGGCAATTACCTGCCGTTCATGACCTTCAGAAGTCCAATAAGCCAATTCCCATTCGGTGTACGATGCAGAAATATTGGTGCCCTGGCCTTGGGTTAAATGCACATTGGATTCCTTGTACACATGAAAAACCATGAAAGCTGCAAAAAAATACAGGATCAGTCCCACATGGATAATCAAAAGTCCCACATTTTCTAAACGTGAGAGCTTCTGCAGGCTTGTCATCATCATGGCCATAAGATTAATGAATAAAACCCAAAGCACTAATTGCGCGCCGGGAAAAGGGATGACACCTGCCGCCAAAAAGAAGAAGGAATTAAAAAAACGTTCTTGGGCCACATACAGCCCCTGCTGGACTTGGGCAATGGTGCCCCAGAAAGTCAGGACAAAAAGCAGAAATAAACAAATGACCGTGATGCGGGATGAACTTAAAAATTTAAGCATAACTATTCTTGTTTAATGGATGAAAGCAATTGAAGATAATTTTCCCGATTAGCATCGAGGGCGTCTTTTACACCTGTCATTTTAATAAAAACCGTCAAACCCTCCAGATTCATCACAGCCGCCAACATGCTCTTATTTGAAATCCCTTGAAGATGCGTCAAATCAAAGACTTTGATCTCATGACCATCAGCACTCGTGACAGATTGGGCGGATTGTTCAAGCCCATTTAAAATCTCATCCGTGCTTGATATCCCTAATTGCCCAAGCCAACGCTCCAAATTCGCATCCAAGCCGCCAGCCTCACCAGTCAGAGTTGTGATTGAACAATCAATAGCACGCGGGTCATTGACAGAATAAAAAGTCACCAGGCGCATCTGATCCCCTGCTCCCTGCACCCATCCAGCTGGAACTTGCCAGACAAGGCTATTGGCTGAAGGGGCATCAATAACGATCTCCTTATAATGCCGCTCTTGCGGGGCTTGGCTGCAGCCAGCCAAACACAGCAGCGATAGCGCAAAAATTGTTATGCATTTCATTTAATATCCTTTAGTATATTTTAAAGTTTCCATTGTACCATTAACGGAGCAATTTATGTATTTTCTCAATGAGTTGGTTATCATCCTCCTCATGATTTGTTTAAACGCCGTTTTTTCCGCTTTTGAAATGGCTTTGGCCTCGATCACGCGCACCAAACTCACCTACTTGGTGGAAAAGAAAATCAGCGGAGCGGCTGAAGCCCTGTTCATGAAAGACCGCATGGAAGCAAGTCTTGCGGTCGTTCAACTAGGAGTCACTCTCGTTGGTTCCATTGCGGCCGCCATTGGTGGTGCCGGGGTGACTGAGTCCTTAAACCCCTATTACGAACAAACCTTTCATATCTCCAAAGACCTTGCTGAATTCTTAAGTCTTGTCACCCTCATTGTCCCATTAAGCTCCTTTACCATCATTTTTGCTGAGCTTATCCCTAAAATCTTTGCGATTAAGAATAGTGTGTCAGTGGTTCTAAGCCTGTCTAGGATGATGCTCTATTTTTCCTACATTGCCAATCCCATTGTCTCCACCATGGAATTGATTGTGAAGGCTGCCATCAGCTTCATCGACAAGAAAAAGCCCGTTAACAAAGCGGATGATTCTCAAAGCAGCTTGCATGAGCTCATCACCGCCCTTTCCATGGCACGCACCTCAAGCCTCATCAATGCCCAGCAGGAAAAAATCGTTATATCTGCAGCCCAGCTTTCCCTGCGATCCATTCGAAGCATCGTGATACCAGCGACTGATATTTGCATGATCAGCCAAACCAGTACTCTTTCTCAAGCCCTGATACAAGCGCATCTGGATATGCACACGCGCTTTCCGGTCTGTGAAAAAGAAAATGATCCGCAGAGCATCCAAGGATATATCAACTTTAAAGACATCATCGCCGCTTTAAAAATCAATCCTGACGACCCAACCATCAAAGGGATTATCCGTCCTCTGATGAAATTTAATGGGAGCATCCCCATTTCCCGGGTGTTTGAACGCATGATCCATGAAAAACTGCACATTGCCTTAGTCGAAGATGACAAAAAGCAAGTGATCGGCATGATCACCCAGGAAGATATTATTGAAGAATTAGTTGGCGAGATTGAAGATGAATTTGACCGCCTGCCCAATCACATCCATCCTTATGGCCAACAATGGCTGGTGGGCGGTGCGGTGATCATGTCAAGCCTAGCACGCACCATGGGCTTGGATGCAATGTTACTTGGTGCTGAAGCTGATTTAAAATTAGCAGACTGGTGCCAGCGTCATTCTAAAGATGCCTTTCACGGCGGAGAAGTCATTTCCAGCAACGGCATTCAAGTGACGGTCAGAAAACTGCGGCGCAAAAAAATCAGCGAAGCATTTGTCACCAAAGCCTCTCTCCAAAATTAATCACCACTGCCTGTCACACTCCGGCTTTCTTTTGATGCCGAGGTGCTTGAGATCGACCCACCTGATTCTGTGCTGTTGTTTCCATTCATGCTTGTGCTGACACCTGCAGCATTATCCGTATTTACAGCATTAACATGTGGGTCTGGATCAAAAGGCACGGCTACCGAACTATGGGATAAGGCCAAAATCAATAGAATCGCGAAAAAAGCTATTATAAGCAGATATCTCATATTTTTCTCCTTCCTTAATTCTACAAAACTAATACAAGAATGGTGCCGTTTCCTTAATGCTTTATTAGAAAAGCGGCCTCTCTTTGCAAACTCTGCTACATCCGCTTATATTTTATTTTGTGCCAAATTAAGAGAAGATGAAAAAAGAATGAAGCCCGCTCCGAGCAATGAGGTGAAAATGACAAAGGACATGGCCCAGACGGGTGAAAAACTCCACAGGCATCCAACTGTAATGCTAGAAACCATGTCCCCAATGCCATTGATGGTGGCCATAAGGCCAAAGCCCGTGCCCCGCATCGTCGATGGTAAAAGGGTCGCGGCCGTTGCACTGGTCAAGGTCTCGGCGATGCCCATATAAATACCGGAAAAACCAAAAGCAATGGGGAATTTGATGAATGGCGCTATTGGTAGGATTAAAGCTATCGCTGGGATCACGGCCAAGACATACCCTAGAGCCAATAGATGACGTTTAGGAAAACGGTCGGCTAACTGCCCACTAATATAGCAAGAGAAAGTATTCACCACATTGTAGATCACATAAAAAAACATGGCCAAGGCCGCGGCTTTTACCATCCCGTAGGCAGGAGCAAATGCTTGAGTGGCCCAGAGAATGAGCAAGGTCCTGGAAAAATCCCCAATGCCTGCAATCCCAATCCCCCATAAGTATTTATAAAATTGGTCAGGCAATGATTTGATCCCCACCCAAAAAGGAACGCGCACTTGGGAAGTGTGCGCTTTTTCTTTGACCAAGAAGGTGATCAGTAAGGCCGCAATTAAACCTGGAATTAAAGTAAAAACAAAAATACCTCGGATACCAACCAATGGGATCAAAAGCAAGGCCAACAGCGGGCCCAGCACTGCCCCAACGGTATCCATGCTGCGTTCCAGGCCAAAGGCCCGGCCATAGGTCTCCGGTGTCGTGGCCTCAGTGAGAAGTACATTGCGGACCGGTGTGCGAGCCCCCCGGCCAACCCATCCACCCACACGACCAATGAGCACATGCCACCATTGGGTGGCTAAGGCAAAAGAAGCCATGCCAGAGGCCGTTAAAAAATATCCGATGATGGCGATTGGCTTGCGGCGGGTCAAACGGTCGCTGTAAATCCCGGAGAATAATTTTGCGAAACTTGATAAACCATCTGCTAATCCTTCGATGATGCCCACAGCCGCAGAAGAAGCACCAATGGACGCCAGCAAAGCAGGCATGGCTGCAGTTGCCATCTCGTGGCCCACATCAGAAAATAAACTAGCCAGGCCTATGCCGATTACCGTCGGATTAATCCAAGAAATTTTTGAATCTGCTCTCACACAAATAACCCTCCTTTTGGGATTATAATCCCAAAAGGAGGGTTATTAAAACATTTTAAATGTCTTATTCTGCGGTTTTATGGATCAACTTTTGATCGGCTGAAATTTCCCCTGCACCAACCATCAGCAAGAAGATCAGGCATAAGAGCATGGTGAAATCCAAACGAGATTCATGTACGGCGGGCCAAAAACCCTTGTTCATAAACATCGGCACCTTGGTTGAAATAATGGCCACGGTGATATTAATGATCAAAGGAATGGTGGAAAGACGGGTAAATAAACCAACCATCAATAACGCCCCGCAGATGATCTCAGCACCTCCGGAGAGATTGACCATGAAATGAGGGAACGGGATCCCGATTTTAATAAATCGACCAACCCCTAAGGTATCAGGAAAAAGAAATTTCTGAATACCTTCAACAAAAAACACATAGCCTGTAATAAAGCGGACTAAGATTGCTGATACGGGAGCGTTTGACTCGCCAAAGATAAAGTTAATCATTTCAATTCTCCTTTTTTGTCATCCCGGCGAAAGCCGGGATCTTATGCTTATATTTTTTGGGCCGCGTCTTTGATAGCATCGGTTAAATCTTCCAACTCTTCCTTGCCGTCATTGCCATAACTTTTAAGCACCTCCACCTCACGCATGGCAGCCATCATGTAAGCCTCGCCCAAATATTCATGAGCTTCAGGAAATTTAGGACGCAATTCCAGGGCTTTTTTGTAATTATCCAGGGCCTCATCAATCATCCCAATTTTCCTCTGGGTATGGGCCAGCATATTAAGGACATCAGGGTTATCGGGGTCTTGGCGCAGGGCAGCTTCAAAAAGCGGCAGTGCTTTTTGATAATCATTGGCTTGGGTGGCAGCCAGGCCTTGATCATAAAGCGAAACTGTTTGCTTGCTAACATCCTTGTTACTTGCCTGCATTTCGTCCGTGTCAGTTTCATTGGCATAGCAAAGTGTGCTGCCCATGAGGACGACGATGGCCAGGGTCAAAATTTGATGTTTCATACGACCTCCTTTTAAACCACATTAATGTTATTCCTACAAGAAACCTGTCATTCTTATAAGAATCATGTCATTCCGGCGGAAGCCGGAATCTTTACCTACCAAGGAGTATAACTTTTGAAGATGGTTGGAAGATGACCGCAAGATTACATTTTTGTAATGTTTAATGAATTTGAAGCGAAGAATACGAAGGTGATGCTGTTTCAGGGATGATTTTAACAATCACAGGGACCAAGCCGTCAACTTGGGCTAACTGAGCCCTGTCCTGCTGGGAAACAGGTAGGGGGACACCATTGCCATCACGCTTGATATGTAGATTCAAATTTGCCGCATTCATGTCAATACCACCATATTTTTCTAAAACAGCTCTATCTTTCTTCATTGCAACTTGAGGAGTAGCCATTGCAGGATTCATGGCTTCTAAAGCTTGTTTAGCAGGCTCAAAATTTTGTTTTCTTAGCTGGGCTTTACGCGACTGTATTTCTACTGCTAATCTTTCTGCTTCTTTCCCCAATGCCAATTCCGATGGGAGTTCAAATTCTGGGTGGATAAATTCTGCCGCATGCATCGCCAAATCATTAGGAAGACGGTGTGAACGCGCCGCGTATTGTTGATATCGTAATTGTACCGCTTCTAATTGTTCCAGTGCTGTGCTTGAAATAGGTTGGGCGTCTTTTTGCCCCATTGTTTCTAACTCTTCGGGCGAAAGGGCCAAGAGTCCTGAAATAGTCCTACGACCGAAAGGCAAGTGGTGAGACAAAAAGAGATAAATTTGCCTTTGGAAATCGCCTCTAAACTCTGCTTTAATCAAATAGTCTAGTGGGACAACATCCCACTCCTGGTCTATCCACTTCTTCGGATCGGCCGGATCATCTTTTAAATACAATCCGTTATCGGAAAGAAATTTTTTGAGAAGAAGTCTCGTTACTCCCCCTTGATTAAATCCTCTTTGACCAGAAAATTCAGATTCAGATTTTTCCAATAACTCTGGGACTGTTCTTATACCTAAATTATCAAAAGCAATCCTAAGATTTCTCCTAATGTTAGCTCCTCGCGAGTACCTAGCTGATTCTTGCTGGGTTTCCATTAAGGAAAGAAATTCTTCAAGGGTACCTGAAATATTTGTAGCACCTGCTCGGGCATTATTCGTTATCATCGCCTCATTTTCTATGCCTAAAAAATGAAGGAATGCATCTGAGTTAGGACTACGTCCCAAAAAATTCTTTACCAACTGGGACATAGGTCTGGTCCCACCTGGTTCCAAAATTTTGGTCCGAAAATCTTTGCCGACATTAGGGTCCAAATTCCCGTCTCTAATCCCCCCTTCCTCAAAACGCCCAAAGAGGTCCTGGGCGATAACGAGCGAATAGGGATAACTATAATAGCCTGCCGCATAAAAATCTCCTATAGGATGTGCCCAGGCAGATTGGAAATGTGTCCCTTCTGGTAGGGCTATTCCCATCTCTTGCATGGTGTCAGCATAAATTTTAGTTGAATCTTCTGACCTATATGCCTTTGCATAATATTTTAGATCTACAAGAGAAAAGCCCACCTGCCGAAGCCACAAAGAAGCTAATCCAACATTCCTTGCACCAATCATTTTAGTAATCACATCATCGGAAAGATGCTCAGACCCATTAGGGCTTGAAATTGCTTTAAGAATGGCCGGCTGCCAAGCAAAGTTTTCAAACATCATAGAAGGAATTTCAACAGCATCCTGAGCGACACTGACCCCCGCAAGAGATGGGTACTTAGCTTTAGTCAATATCGAATGCATGAGGTGGCCAAATTCATGAGATAATATGACTATTTCACCGTGAGTAAGTAAATCTGAAAAACTTCCTATCAACACCGACATTGTTGGTTCATTTGTTCCATCAGAATTTTGATAATGAAGGGCCATAGGGTAATGACGAGCACCAGGAGCCTTGCCTTTGCGTTCCGAGAGATCCAGATAAAATTGTCCAATAGGATTTCCTTCTTGGTCACTGACTTCAAAAAGCCTAACATCATCACTCCAAGCCTCGGGATTTTGTACTTCCGTGAACTTGACGCCTAAAATTTCTTCAAAAATACCTAACATTTTATCCACTGTTTCTTTCAAAGGAAAAAATCTTCTTACTTCTTGGGGATCAAACGCAAAAAGTCTTTTTTTCAATTTATTTTGGTAGTACCCAATATCCCAATTTTCAAGTTTCGTGGCTCGTGGATCGTCCAGTTGCTTTTCTCGAAGAAGTTGGGCATTTTCAGCATCTACCAATGGGATTAAACGGTCTTTTAAGTCGTTTAAAAAATAAACCACTTCCTCTGGATTCTGGGCCATACGGTTTCTAATAGCATAATGATCATAGTCAACATAGCCAAAAATTTGAGCAAGTTCAGAGCGTAACCCTCTGGCCTCATCAACTAAACGACGATTATCAGGAGCTCGTTTATAGTATTCTAAATAGAGCTGCTCACGCAATTTAGCATTATTGCAAAAGTCCATAAAATTTTTAAACATACCTGGAGTCAATGAATAAATAAGATATTTCTCTCCACTTTTATCAAGTTTGCTTATTTGGTCCTCTGTCATAACCCCTTGAAGATCGTTCTTTGATGCCTCAATCCCAGCTCCATTAACACCAAATCTATGATTGCCCACATTATTTTGAAATTCCCCTTCTATTTCACTGAGACGTTTTCTAATATCAATAACTCTCTCTTTTTTCTCTTGTGGCAGTCCTATTCCATTATCCTCAAATTTTTTAACCATCACGGCAAAAAGCATCTTCTTTTCACCATCTAATTGTTCCCATTTCCCTTCCCTCTCTGTTTTAGTTTGATACTCTTTAATCACATTATAAATGCGCTCGTTTGTATATAATGTCGTGACTAACACCTTGTTCTCCTTATCAATTTCTCTAGCCATATTTCGCATTCTTTCATCAGGAGAAACAACAAGTAGAGGACCAAATTCAGGATGATCAAATGTAGAGTTGTATAATTCTGCTACAGCAATATCCAGCGCAGCAACAGTGTTTTCAAATGTCCTATCTTCTGCATGAATATCAATTATTTTATCTATTTCTTCTTTAAGAATTTCCCTGGCCTTCTCAACCCTTTCTTGAAGAACATCTGGTGTCAATGTTCGAAAATCAATTAGTGGCTCAGATAATCCAGTCATCGCCGCATCAGAAGCTTCTGGAGTTGTCATTGCTGCGCTGGCATCATCTTCTTGTGAACTCTCGAGCGCTACAGCTTTCTCTCCAGCTTGAGGTGTCGCTCTACGAAGCTGAACTCTTGTAATTATCCCCCCCGAAAAATATTTTCTAGGGATAACTTCATTGGTGTATTTATCTACATCATTCTTGATATAGTTAAATACCCCTTTTTTATAAGCGCTTAAATAACGGTAGTAGATCTCTTCATTCGTTTTGGGGTCCTGATCAACACCTTTAACCTTGGCTTTATTAGCGTACATCTGGCCTAATAAAGATTGCTTTAAAGCACGCTTAAACCAGGCCGCTAAAATGACCCCGCTAAATACTTGACGCAAAGTCGCAAAGTTCTCTCCCCCGTTGATTTCCTTTTCCAACTCCGGAAGCACAATTTGCCGGACAATATTAGAAGCAATGGAGTGAAGGTTTTTGCCACCTTCTTGAGATTGAATACCACTGTGATTTTTAAGCGACAGATAATCTTCTTCCAACATCACCTTCAAATGAAAATTGATCACATAGCAGGTATTCCCCTTTTCATAAACAAGAGCATCATCCGGCACAATCCATACCTTATTAAAAGTGTTCACAGGTATATTGGTCGATCCAAATTGCTCTTGAGCCTGCGCATAGACCTTGTCCCAAAACTTACGGCCAAGATTGCTTTCCGGGTATATTAGGGAAGCCGTAATTTGCTTTAAGATATAATCCTCGGCCAGAAGGTCGCGACCCATCTCGGTTTTACCAAAATCATCCTTGATAATACGGTCTTTTTCATAGGGAGACAGGTTGACCCACTGATCATCGTCAGGAATGGTTAAGGAAGCTAAAAAATATTTAATGAGCTTATTATATTCTTGCTTTTTCTGGTCCTGAGAGAGCAGCTTATCCCCTCTATAGACAATAAAATCAAAATTCAGGGCATTTTCGGGATGGATGGTTATTCCTTTTAAATAAGCTGGGGTGAATTCAGGGCTTAAATGCAACATAACGCCAGGCATTGGCATACGGGGCATCGCATCTATAGCCATCTGAGCATAGGCTGGAGATTTAACTGAGGTACAGATAAAAGCAATTAAAATGACGATGGAAACAGATTTTCGTACTTGTTTAAACATGGAGCATACCTTTCCCTCTCTTAGGTAAAGTATGCCATATATGTAAATTATAAACAAATTTATCTATTTTGATCTTTAGGAGCTATTAGAGAGGAAGAAGAACGGTAAATTGGGCGCCTTGTCCTAAGGCACTTTCAAGATGGATACTGCCGCCCAACGAGCGGACCATGGATTGTACATAGCTAAGCCCCAAGCCATTGCCTGGCAGTGAACGGCTGCTTTCAACGCGGTAGAACTTTTCAAAGACTTTAGGGTGATCTTGTGGGTCAATACCAATACCCGTATCCTTGATGCTAAAAACAGCTTGGGTCTTGTCTTTGTAAACATGAATGGTGATAGCCCCTTCGGAAGGTGTAAACTTCACGGCATTATCCAGCAAGTTTGAAACCACCCTTTGTAACCGTGAGGCTTCGGCCAAAATCATCAACGAATCTGGCGGATTGGTTAATATCAACGATACGCCCTTCTCCTGGGCCATGGGCTCAAAGATTTCACACCCTTTTTTTATCAAGTCCACAAGGTCTACAGGCATACGATTAATGGGCTTTAAGCCCGCATCAGCTTCTGATATCTCCAGCATGGTCTTGATCATGGCGGCCAATCGATCGCATTCTTCAATAATAGGCCCGGCGGATTCGTGGCCACTAGTTTCCGCAAGACCACGGATACGTGTCAGTGGCGTACGCAAATCGTGCGCGATATTATTAGTGACATCCCGAAGCCCATGCATTAATTCTTCAATGCGATCGAGCATGGTATTAAA
>Ga0206857_1030_pt1 | contig 38031 bp, 34 predicted proteins | sample Alteio_BWOrgCont_49_FD_152865 | JGI IMG/M metagenome (GOLD analysis project Ga0206857, IMG submission 152865) | Enriched cells from forest soil in Barre Woods Harvard Forest LTER site, Petersham, Massachusetts, United States -... | ecosystem: Environmental > Terrestrial > Soil > Temperate forest >...
TCTGGCAGATATGGCTCCGTGGGGAACGGCGCTGTTTTTTGCGCTGCCGGTCGCCGTAGTTTACGGATTTGTGGCGAGTTCTGCGTATTACGTTTGCCGTTCTTTGCCGATCTCGGGCAGAAAATTTGCCCCCACCATTGCCTTATTTCTAGTGGCCTCGGTATTTTCTGGTGGACTATGGTTGATTCTCTGCCTGACATGGAACAATCTGGCAACGACGTTAGGGTGGTGGACCATCCACTTTACCGACAACAATAAGTCACTCTTGTTTTCTGTAGGTTGCGGCTGCTATCTGATTTCTCTGTTGTTTCATGACGGGGTGATCGCAGCAGAGCGCTTACGCGATGCCGAATTGCAAACCACAAAATCTCAAATCCATGCACGCGAGGCAGAATTACACATGCTGCGTGCGCAGATTAATCCGCATTTTCTTTTTAACAGCCTGAATTCGATTAGTGCCCTAACCAGCATCGACGCTACAGCGGCACGGGCGATGACCATCGCCCTGGCGCAGTTCTTCCGTCAGAGCCTGGCACTTTCCGGTATGGAGACCATTCCGCTGCACAGCGAAATTGAGCTATGTGAGCGATTCCTGGATGTAGAAAAAATTCGGTTTGGCAGCAAGTTGGCCAGTGAGATCAATGTGGATGATCTGTCGCAATCTGCACTGGTTCCTCCGATGCTGCTGCAGCCGCTGATTGAAAACGCAATAAAACATGGCATCCGGGATTTGACGGGCGGCGGCGTGGTGCTGGTTACCTGCATGGTGCGCGATAGTTGGCTACATATTGTTGTCGCGAATCCGTGCCAGGAGCCATCGTTAAACCCCATCGGAAACGGCATGGGGCTGGAAAATATCAAACAACGTCTCCAGAACATGTATGGCAACCAGGCGCGCTGCTTGTGGCATAAAGACGCAACTACATTTACAGTTGAAATCACCCTTCCTCTTAAGACCGAATCATGAAAATCTTGATTGTCGATGATGAATTATTGGCACGTAGACTGGTCCGCGAATTTCTCAGTCGGCATACGGACGTTCAGATTATTGGCGAATGCGAGAACGGGTTGGAAGCGGTCGATTTTATTCTTGATAAAACGCCTGATCTGGTCTTCCTGGATATTCAGATGCCCAAATTGTCAGGACTGGAAGTGTTGGAGGTCACTGGACGGAAATCTGGCGTCATCTTCACGACCGCCTTTGACGAATACGCATTGCGCGCGTTTGATCTCCATGCGGTGGACTATTTGCTTAAACCGTTTTCGCAAGCACGCTTTGACGATGCACTGACTCGCGCCAAACAATCTGCCGGACAAGTTTCGACCAATCTGAGCACGCTGATTTCTCAGGCCCAGCTTGAACGCATTGTGGTTCGTGACCGGGGTATGACTCACTTCATTCCGGTGAATACCGTTGATTTTATTGAGGCGCAGGACGATTACATCATGATTCACAGCCTGGGAAAGGCTGTATTAAAAACACAGACGCTGAGTGAAATTGAAACACAGCTCAATCCAACTCAATTTATACGCATACACCGCTCATACTTATTGAATATAGCAAGCTTGAATCGGATTGAACGTCTCAACAAAGATAGCCTGAACGCGGTATTAAAGAATGGCGTCCAGCTACCTATCAGCCGTAAAGGCTACGAACGGATACGACCATTCTTGCAGGATTGAATGTTGAATGGCCGCCAGGTCAACGCGGCCCATTTGTTCCAGGATTACGCCAACACTGCAGCCATTGCGCTGGCTGTCGCTTCCACATTACCCGTGTTTAGCCCAGCCACGCACATCCGTCCCGAACGCAATATATACACACCGAACTCTTCTTTCAGTCGATCACATTGCGCTGGACTCAATCCGGTGTAGCTGAACATGCCGCGCTGAGTAAGAAAATAACCGAAATCGCGATTGGGCAACTTGGCGCTGATGATTTCGTGGAGCCGATGGCGCATCGCCTGAATGCGCTCACGCATCACAACCACTTCAGATTCCCACATAGAACGCAAGTCCGGGTCGGTCAGTACGCGCGCCACGATTTGTCCGCCATGCATCGGTGGGTTGGAATAATTCCGACGCACATTGGCCTTTAATTGACCCAGCACATTGACTGCTTGCGCCGCATCAGGGCAAACAACGCTTAACGCACCGCAGCGTTCGCCGTACAAACTCATGCTCTTTGAAAACGAATTCGCGACCAGAAAACTGATACCGGAATCGGCGAATAAGCGAACGGCAAAAGCGTCATCTTCGATGCTGGTTCCATAGCCCTGATAAGCCAAGTCCAGGAATGGGATCAGCTCGCGCTCTTTCAGCACGGGCAAGAGCTGCTGCCATTGTGCGTGTGTCAGATCAACACCGGTTGGATTGTGGCAGCAGGCATGTAACAGCACCACGCTATGTTTTTCCGCCTTGGATAATGCCGCCAACATCGCGTCGAATCGCAATCCGCCTGTAGACGCATCGTAGTATGGATAGACGTCCACTTTCAGCCCCGACCCTTCAAACACGGAACGGTGATTATCCCAGGTGGGATCGCTGACCAATATTGTTGAATCCGGAAAATAGCGTTTGATAAAGTCAGCACCCACTTTCAATCCACCGCTGGACCCTACAGTCTGTATCGTTACGACACGGCCGCTTTTGAGTGCAGCATGTTCAGCACCAAAAAGCAGATGTTGGACTGCCGTTCTGAAATTCGCCGCGCCTTCCATCGGCAAGTAGGGACGCGCGCCCGCTTCCGCAACCACCTTTAATTCAGCGGCACGCACTGACGGCAACATAGGAATTTTGCCCGCGTCGTCAAAATAAATGCCGATGGACAGATTAATTTTATTGGCGCGTGGGTCTTTTCCGAAAGCTTCATTTAAAGACAAAATCGGGTCGCCCGCGAACGGTTCTACGTGGTGAAACATAACAATCTCCGGATCAAAAATACCAAGCCAGCATGGTACACCAGTTTATGTGGCGCCCCATGGTGGCTATCTTCTTTGGCATGACGAATCGCTAATTATTTGATAATTCCTGCGGCGTCATTTCGCGTATGATTCCCGTCACAATACTTTTTACTGATTTGACTAAAGGTGAATCAATGCGCGCAGCAATGTCGGGGCTTATCTTGTTTTTGTTTCTTATTTCGCAAAACGTCATGGCTGGCGTACCCGAAGAATGGACCACACCAATCGACCCTGTTCTGATTGCTGATCATCTCTACTATGTCGGCTCAGAAGACCTGGCGAGCTACCTGATTGTCACCCCTGGAGGGAATATTTTAATTAACGCCAATCTCAAGTCTTCGCCGGCACTTATTCGCGCCAGTGTAGAAAAATTGGGTTTTAAATGGACCGATATAAAGATTTTGTTGAACAGTCAGGCGCACTCCGATCATATGGGTGGTGCGGCACAGGTCATCAATGAAACACACGCGTTAAATATGGTGATGGAGGGGGATGACCAAGTCGTCGAATCGGGTGGTCGCACGGACTTCCTGGCCCCATCCGATAATATTCCACAGTATCCTCCAGCCCATGTTGATCGCGTACTGCACGACGACGACAAGGTTCAACTTGGCGGATTCACGCTAGTCGCACACAAAACTGCCGGTCACACCAGAGGCTGCACTACCTGGACCTTGCGCGCGCATATGCCGGGCGATCCGGCGAATCAGTTACGAGATATAGTAATCGTCGGCGGGGTCGGCTTCTGGTCGGAATATCACTTCGCCGAATCCAAAGAGCATCATGAAAGCTACCCCGGCATTGCACAGGACTTTCAGCGTACTTTCTCCACATTGAGGTCACTGCATGCCGATGTATTCCTTGGTGCACATGGCGGTTACTTTGACCTTACTGAGAAGCTGCAACGCTATCCGGCCCTGGGTCCCAAGGTATTTATTGACCCGACCGGCTACCAATCATTTATTGACGAGGCAGAACAAAAATTTAAGGACACGCTGCGTGGTCAGTAGCTTGGACCACGCTAACGCGGTCGTTTTCTATTTCAGCAGCGCCTGGGCTTTTTTCAACGCAGAGTCGAAATTCGAATCGTCCGCAACTGGTTGTTTGCGCGCCGCGTCGAGTTCACCTGCAGCCAGATCCTTCTGATTATTCTGCGCATACAGCTCACCCAGACGCAGATGCGCCCATGCCAGTTTTGGTGCCTGATCAGGGCGCTCAGGTAAGGCAATGTATACCTTGAGCGCAGCAATACCTTCCGCTGGTGCTGCATGCGTGAGTGCGACGCTGCGCGCCAGGTAGTACCACGAGGAGGCAGGCGCGTCACTGCGGGCGGTCAGGGATTTGAAAGTCGTCAGCGCATCGCTGGCGTGCTCAGTATGTAATTGCATCATGCCCAACTGAACCAGGCTGTCAGTTTTTTTATCGATCTCGATCGCCTGGCGTAATAACTTGACCGCCGCGGGAAAATCCTTTTCGTTTTCCGCTTCCGATGCGCGTATCTGAAGCGCCTGCAGTGGAGATAACTTGTCTAGCACAGCTTCTTCTTCATGCGCCTTATCGAGGCTCCCACCGACAATGCCCGGTGCCTGAATATAGTAGGAAGCCAAATCCACCCGTGAGTCTGGGTCGTTTGGATTCAATTTGACTGCAGTTTGAAATTCAGCGAGCGACGATTTTGCAAGACCCGCCATCCCAAAAATGCTCGCCTTAATTGCCGCCGCGCCATAGGCTTCTCCAAGTACCCTGTGCAGTTCCGGGGCATTTGGATCCGACTCCAAGGCTGCCTTCATCGCCTTTTGCGCGTCGTCAAACTTGCCAGCGGCCAGCAGCGCCGAACCATACCGATATTGCACGTCACGGTCATGCGGTGATTGTTGCAGCAACGGACGCAATTGCGCCAGCGCACGCGAACCATAGCCGTCGTCGATATCTTTAACGATCGCTTCCGGCACAATAGCGACGGCATTGGCGGCAAAAACAGAACATGCAGATAGCCCGAACAGGCTTGCTATAGCAATTCGAAACATGACACTCCCTGGATTGTTGGATGATGGGCAATGAGTTCACTGAATAACATTACAATTCGGCAAACGGTTAGGAAGATAGCATTGCATTACGTGCTTTTCCAGCGTTCGTACGAATTTCCGACATTTAAGTACGTCGCGAAGACAATCGCTTATTTGCAACAATACTGTTTATTTTTACAGTTACTGTTTGCCCATACAGTATTTTTGATTTAGTATTACTTCACGGTATTTAAATTACTTTGGAGAATATGATGACTTACATGAATTCAACATTTCAAACGCAATCTATGCTGAGCAACGCCGTGTTGGTTCGGATCGGCCAGCGAGAAATTAGTGTTGGCAGGGATTTTCGTAAGCGTTTTTATCAAACCAATCCCATCGTTGAATGCCGTGCTGGCGTCAATGCCGGGCATGTAGAAATTTTAATACTGAGAAGTTGGTTGGTGGTGTTATCCAAAGCGCAGCACTAACTGTGCTCTTAGCTGACGACGCTTAAAAAGGTATCGAGCTCGGCTTTCATCAGAACATGTAATTGCTCGCCTTTTTCTTCGTCGAGGTCAAATTTAGTCAGAGCGATTGGGACTTCGTCCCAATTTAATTTTCGTTTGGATCGCTCATCAAAATGTGCATCCAATAAATCGGCCGCAAAAATAACATCGGTTAAATCAAACGAACCACGATGCGTGTATTCACGGTTACCGAAGTTTTGAACCGCATTGCGGATATCGTCGGATACCGCCCAGTTTTCTAAAATGGCTGCACCGATATTGGAATGCCAGGCATCCACCAAATTCCACAGTGCCCGCTGTGAGGTGAACAATGCCTGATAGTGACTCGCCCGGTTCAAAATATAAAACTTTCCCACGTCGTGCAGTAGCCCTGCCAGCATGGCGTTTTCAGCGCTGAGTTTGGTATAGGTTTTTGCCAGCACGGAAGAAAATGCAGAGACGCGGGCGCTTCGGTTCCATAAGCCTTCCATCAAAACTGAGATGTCCTTATTCAAATCCTTGTGCTCGGTGAGCTGTTTCATTCCAACGGCAATCGTCAAATTCTTTACTTTCATAAAGCCAAGCCGCATCGTGGCCGTGCGTAATTCCGTATTGGTTTTTCCAGTCGGATTAAACGCTGCCGAGTTACTTAACTTCAGAATTTGTGCAGACAGTACTGGCTCCGCGCTGATGATCCTGGCCAGCATATCGTTAGAGATATTGTCCTGAGTAATGGCGCGGCGGATTTTCATCGTTGCGTTCAACGACGTCGGGAAAATCAGGACTTGCTCAGACAGGTCGGCAGTAAGCCCTTGAATGAATTCAAACTCTTTCTTATGATCTGCTGGTATTTCCATAAAAATAACTCTCTGCCAGACAAGTGGGCACGCAAGAAAAATCGAATTTTCCAGCGAAGTAAGGATCGTGTGATTTGATCAGTGTAGGCTATTAAAAAATTTGGTAAAGCCTTCCGCAGTTCAGCGTGATGCCATCGCCACTTGCGTTTGCCATGGCTAGCACCATATAGTCATCCGTCACCAAATTGACGCCACACTGTTGAGTATCCTGTTCTCCCCAGATCAACCATTAAAAGGACTACCATGAACATCACCATGCACAATGCTTCGGTACCAGTTTTCAAACAAATGCTACTAAGCCTCTCGCACGTGCTAAGCAAAGCTGAAGCTCATGCGAATGAAAAGAAGATAGACCATGACGCGTTCCTTCAAGCCAGGCTTTATCCCGACATGTTCTCACTCGTTCGCCAGGTACAAATCGGTGCCGATTTTGCCAAAGGGGTATGTGCCAGACTGGCAAATGTTGACGTGCCAAGTTATGAAGACAGCGAAAAAACGTTTGCCGATCTTCAGGCTCGTATCAAAAAGACACTGACGTTTATCGAATCACTGGATCAATCCAAATTTGACGGTGCCGCCGAGCGTGAAATTGTGACCCGCCCGGGCACACCGAAAGAGAAAAAATTTACCGGGCTGTCCTATTTATTGAGCTATGGATTGCCACAATTTTTCTTCCACGTGACGACCACTTATGCAATCTTGCGTCATAACGGTGTTGAAGTTGGCAAAGGCGACTTTATGGGCTTGCAATAATCCCGACAACTTACCGGGAAGTCCCAGTTTGAAAAGCCGACGTCACGACCGTGTGACGTCGGCTTTTTTCATCCTCCGACCAGGCCTGCCGCAATATTGATCGACAGCCCCAGAATCGCCATGTTGAACCAAAAACTTAAGATCGATTGGGCCAACGCAGTTTTCCGCATTGCACGTGAGGCCAACTGCACGTCGGACGTCTGCGCAGCAACGGCAATGGTGAAAGAAAAATACAGAAAATCCCAATAGTTAGGCTGTGAATTCGCGTCAGGGAATTGAAGTGCGCGAAGTTGCGCAGGAGAGCGGTAATAAATTTTGGCATAGTGGAAAGTAAAAATCGTCGCAATAAAAAACCACGATCCCAATACTGTTGCGGCGGTGACAGCGTAATGAATCATTTTGTGCGCAGCCGATAACTCCCTGACCGTAGTCAGCTCCAACACGATTGCCACCAGACTGGCGGCCGCCGCGACCGACATAATTGCCACAATCGCCAAATCGGCCTTGTCCTCCTGGTCAGCTAACTGAGCGATTTTCGCTGACGTCGCATGCATCATCAGCCAAACCATCAACAGCAAATACGACCATACCGCCACATTCCAACCCAGTAAAAAATGGGTCAATACGGTAGCTTGCAACGGAAATATCAGGCCCAGCAAGGCACCGAGTATGAACGCCGACGACAATCTGGGGCGGCTTTTTATTAGTTGAAGGAACATTATTTATCTTTTTGAAAACGAAAATGACTTATGCGATGGAAAACCCGGGATATTCGGCGGATTCGATTATGTCATGCAACCTAAGATGAACTACATTGAGCTATTGGATTTGTTGTTCTGCTAAATGGTCGGGACGCAATAATTTAACCGAATTGGGGTCGCTGTGGAGTTACTCAATATTTTCGCGCATTCAGAATACCGGGCTCGCAATTTGCAGCTGTTTCACGACATCGACAAAGATGATCTGGTCGCCATCAATAAACTCATCTCAACCTGTTCTGTGATGTTAGTCAAGCCGGACCAACCCGTCATTACAGCGCACACGACGGATAACCGGCTCTACATTGTATTGAAGGGCACCCTCGAAGCACAATCGCAAGAAAATTCCGGTAGCGCGGCCTCCAACACCTTGCAGTATTCAGTAGGGGAATGCGTCGGTGAACTATCTGTTTTAGATGAGGAAGATCAGCCACACACCATTAAGGCAGTCTGTGAAAGTGAACTACTTGTGATCGAAGCCGACACCCTTTGGCAATTAATCGACGAGTCTAACGGCGTTGCGCGAAATTTATTAAAGCTGCTCTCGTTCCGTATCCGCACCACCAACGCTTTGCTCAGAAAACGCCATCGCGTGGGTGAATTTTATCGCCAGATGTCGATGATCGACGGGCTGACCGGCATCCACAACCGTGCATGGTTGCACAGTCAGTTGCCGCAACTGATTGAGCGCGCGCATGCGACTGGCAATCCGTTATCTATCATCATGGCAGATCTGGATTACTTCAAACAATTTAACGACACACACGGCCATATTATTGGCGATGACGCAATCCAGGCTACAGCCAAATTACTCAATTCGACGCTGCGACCAACGGATTTTGCGGTGCGATTTGGAGGCGAAGAGCTACTGGTAATTTTGCCTGATACGACCAGAGAGGCGTGCTTTTCAGTAGCAGAAAGATTGTGTGTAAAACTCGCTGGGACTGCGGTGATAAAAGATGGCCGCGTTCCCCTACCTCACATTACCGCTTCATTTGGTGTTGCAACAGTCGCTGCAGGGCAAGATATTTTTACCTTTATTGCTGCAGCAGATGCCGCGCTCTATCGCGCCAAAAAGTCCGGGAGAAATCAGGTAGCGCATTAGGCCACTATCCCATGACGTGCCCCGGTTGAAAAAAAAGCCGTTCAAAAATTGAACGGCTTTTTCTTTGACAACTAAGACTGGAAATTAGAAACGGTATCCAATCGAAACCTGACTGACTACTGGATTTAATGTTGTATCGACGGACTGTCCAGTTGACAAACTTGTGGATGTTTTTACGATCGATTTGTTAATCGACACATCGACGTACCAATTTTTATTGATCGTTGCAGTGAAACCCATCTGAGGCGTAATACCCCAAGCATTTTTCACCGTAAACGTTGTCGGTGTCCCACCAGGATTCGTCAACGCTGTCAGCACGGCTGTGCCCTGTTCATCCTCGAAATGCACATAGGTAATACCCAGACCTAGATACGGACGGAATGTGGAGCCAGCATCCAGAAAACGATATTGGCCGAACAGTGTCGGTGGCAATTGTTTTACGGTACCAATCTTACCGGCACCCTGGATTGAACCTGCTGCATACATGTCGTGTTTCAGCGGAACACCACCATACAACTCTGCTGAAATATTGTCGGTAAACATATACGTACCTGTAAAGATAAAGGTATGTGCTGTTCCAACGTTGACTTTTGTATCTGGCAAACTTGGCGCACTTAAATCGCCGCTACCAACGATAGGATCAAAATAGGCATAACCAACTTTTGCCATGATCGAACCAGCTTCTTGCGCCATCGCTCCGGCGCTTACGGACAACGCCAGCGCGCATCCCAAAAATTTGACTATATTTTTCATGTTATCTCCGATTCTTTTACGTTTTTTTAATTCAGCGCTGCGTCCACATCGACGCAGCAGCTAGTTATGTCAACTTATAGCCAACCTTTGATTGCCATTTGGCTTGCCACATAACGCGCAAGAAGAATATTGCCGTATGGGGTTGGATGTACCTGATCAGCAAATTCATAATGGCTGATGTCGCCTGCAATGACGTTAGTCGCATTGCATACCAACGATGTTCCGCTTTCAGGAGTAGTAGGAGACGCCAGAGGATTACCAGTTGGATTGGAAGCGGTAATTGCATTTAAATTACATGCAGGTGTCGTCACGTTGGTGAGACTGAACTGCGCTGGATTGCTAATCTGCAGATCCGATGTAGTAAACGCATCAACAATCAGCACGTTCGAACTCGAGACATTCGCTGCAACTGTGCTGTTAAAGGTCGTTACCATCGTTTTAACCAAGGCTTGTGTACCGGCCAAGTTAGACTCGAGAATAGCGCCATACGGCGTTGTGCTCAAATCAGGCAAATTAACTAAAACCACGTATTTTGCCCCGTTGGCCAGAATCAAATTATTGATATAGCCCGCCAATTGAGTGCCAGCAGTTACCATCGCCTGCACAGCAGCCGGTCCAGCTGTAGCTGCTTCAGCTTGTGCCGCTGCTGCACCACCCACGGTATATGCCTGAGCAACGCTACCGACATAGAGTTCAGAGTTGAAAATCGCGTCGTTACCACCAGCCAGCAAAAAGACCACTTCAGTTCCGCTGAACGCACCGCCATGTGCGGCGAGGTGATTTTGTATTTGCGTAACGATGGGAACGGTCAATTGACCTAAAACGGCACTACCGTCTACCGGGTTGCCCGTAGTGTTGGCATTGCCAGGACCATACGGATCGGTAACCATCGCACCACCCTGCGCATAACTTGTGCACTGCGGCGTATACGTCTTGATAGCTGCGTAGAATCCGTAGGCTGGATCACCTTCCAATCCGGTTTCTGCCGGGCATGGCAATGGCAGATTTAACGTCCCTGCCATCAATTCTGTCCAGTTAGTGTGCGCAGGCCCGCTACCCACTGCAGCGTTGACCGTATAACGTCCACCGCTATACGCGGTACCAGAAGGATTTGCGCCGAGTATGATAGAACCGACGGCATAGCTGCCGACGTCGCTTAAGCTGTCGCCAAACACTACCTGAGAGGTAAATTGAATTTTAGGTGCTTGATTGCCGGCACTGCTGCCACCACCGCAACCAGCGAGCGCGGCAACTGCAACGGTAGCAGCCACGGCCAAAGAAAATTTGTTTTGACGCATTATTGTCTCCTGTTTTAACTATTATTAAGGCTAGACCGATTGCATCCGGTGCCTTTGTTGTATCTGAATAAACTCAACATTCCAAAAAAATCAGGCTGAAAGATTGGCAGATGGTTAACTTACGCTCTGTCCAATCGGTCGGCTAACCCGACGTCTTTTTCTGTTTTAACATCCAAGGAAAAGCATTTTACTCGTTTCCTCCGCTGGGAATTATGTCACCTGGCTCTGATGTTGCCTAGGTTGAATACCTATTTAGAGTCTTCATTCGAATTTTAAACAACATCGCGTTACACCGACTTGCCTGCTGAAATTGAGCACCGCAGGCCGCGTAAACTTACGTTGTGTTTTAGATACTAAATTACCAAAAAATAAGATTATACTTTTTAATTATCTTTATATCTATTATATTTTACATTTATTTAAACTAATTGAACGCCCGATGCCAGCACCTCAACATCCATCTGCAAACAATGCGGGGTACGCCACCATTGAGGTGCTGATATCAATCTTGATATTATCGATCGGCATTATCAGCACAATGAAACTGCAAATCAGCGCCATTCAAATGACGCAGCAAAGTAATTTTTTTAGTACGGCACAATTCCTGTCTAACGAAATGGCCGAAAAAATGCGCGGCAACCGTGAACAGTTGCGCAACCGCAATACCAGTCCTTATCTCCACGTCGATTTTCAATCAAATAAACAGCAGATAAAACACCCAACGTCGTGTTTTACTGCACAGTGCGATTCAGCCGGGCTAGCCGATTCCGACATCACAGAATGGTTAAATAAAATTAGCATGGCGTTACCGAATGCACACGCCAAAATCTGCCTGGATGATTCACCGTGGGATGACGCAAATGGCAGATTCAGATGGGATTGCAGCGCCACGCATGCAGGATCACCCATTTCCATCAAATTAGGGTGGGGCGAGAAAGGTAAAAGCCTGGACGAACCCGCCCCATTAATCACGCTTCCCGTTAATTCCTGGTCTGACTGATCATCCAGCCATGAATCATGCGTTTCTTCAAGTTAAATTTGCTCCCAGAGTTCAATGCGGTGCAACGTTGGTTGAACTCATGATTGCAGTCGTGCTTGGCCTTCTCGTGGTTCTTTCGATGACGAATTTGCTGGTCACAAGTATGTCTGTTCATTCCGCCCAAATTAACGCGACCACGATGCAAGACACCGCCAGAAATGTGTTCGACAATATTGCGCGTTCAGTCAGACAGGCAGGCTATGTCGATTTCAATGCACAAAATGCCTGGTTCGCATCATCGGAAGACATTTCCCCCAGTATTGTTGGTCTCGACGGCAGCACGTTAAAAGCAACGTCCTACGGAATCGATTCCCCTACAAAAAGCCCTGACAACGCAAGCGATGTTCTTGCCATTCGTTTTTTTGGTTCCGGCGAATCAGGCGATAGCAATGCGCCGCTAAACTGTGCGGGATTCGGGGTCGGCCTCTCCGCAAATTCAGACGCGACCGATGAAGGCCGTGGCTGGAGTATTTACTACGTCGCCAAAGATGCTTACGGAGAAACCAATCTTTATTGCAAATACAACGCGAAAAACTTCACCGCACAATCTATTGCTGAAGGCGTTGAATCGTTTCAGGTTTTATATGGGATCGATACCAGCGATCCCGCCAACGGCATCGCAAATCAATTTGTCAGCGCATCTCAAATCAATGCACTCGACGCCAATATTCCAACGTCCGAATACAATAAAAAGACACATTGGAAAAAAATCACCGCGATCAAAGTGGCCCTACTCATCCGAGGTACTGAACACGCCAACTCCAATCAACCTGGCACCGTCTATAACCTGTTCGGCGCTGGCTACGACGTTCCATCAGACCAGGGAACAAAAATAATCGACCCAGGAGTTGCAGCGCCAAAATCCCAAAGCAGCCCGAGCACCCGAAAAGTGTTCAGTACCACGATACAGTTGAAAAATGTGATGAATTGAAAACTACATGATTTCTTTCCGAAACGAACACGGGGCGACGCTGCTTGTTTCTCTGGTTATCCTGTTGATCCTACTTTTGTCCGGCCTGTCGCTGACGAACATGACGTTAATGAGTGCGAAGGCAACGGCAAATGCGCACAGTCGGGAAATGGCATTGCACGCCGCCGAATATGCATTAGCAGACGCGGAAGCGGACATTGAAAATTCCAGAACGACGAACTCGCGCAGTGAAATTTTTTCTCCGCTTTCCAATCAGGGATTTCTTGAAGGCTGCGGCAGAGGTAACAGCAATCTCAACCAAGGTCTGTGCTTCCCATCCGAACCACCTGGCAAGCCAATCTGGCTCACTGAAAATATTGCAGATCCCGGCGCCAATTCGCCGTCAGTTGCTCTGGGCAGATTCACCGGACGGTCTATGCCCGTCGGCAAAGGATCCTTATCAAGTCGCCTGCCACGTTACATCATTGAATTAATAAAGGATACGACGGTGGAACAGTCTGCGCAGCCGCGCTATATGTATCGAATCACCGCCATTGGCTTTGGAACGAGCGACGCGGCGGAAGCAGTTGTGCAATCGTACTATCGAAAAACGTCCTACTAGTCTTGCAACATACGACATAATCACCTACGTCACTGAAAGCTTGGCAATGAATCTGCTCTATCCCAAATTAGTCGTCTGCAGTACTGCAATATATTTCCTCTCCCCGGTATCCGCCACACCAGAACTGAATTTAACAACCGTATCAACCGATACATGTCCGGACACGACTATGTCCTCAGAAAGACCCGCCGGACAAGCCACCGATAACGATGCTCAACGTACCAACACGGCTATTTTTCAAGCCAGTTTCAATAGCCTGAGCTGGTCCGGTTATCTGCGAAAATTTCCAGGTCCATCAGCCAACATCAAAAATAAGATCGGCAGCAGTTTGCATTCCGGATCAGCTGAATGGGACGCCGGTGCCATCCTGACGCATAACACTGAACTTCACGGGCGCTCGATAGTGACACTGAATTCAGAAACGAACACGACGGTCCCATTTGAACTCGACCGCCTGCCAGTCGATGTTCAACATGCGTTTAACAAATCACCTGGCTCCAACGCAATGGATAATTTCGGCATCCAACGCGTCCAATATCTTTATGGCGACCGACAATGGGAAAAGCCAGGTTCTGCAGGCGACGCGCCTACATTCAGAATTCGGACCAGCGTCTTAGGTGACATAATAAACAGCACACCCGTCTATGTAGGCGCTCCATCCAAAAATACCTATGGTCCGGGTTATCAGGCGTTTTTTTTACAAGCGAACAATCGCAAGAGCGCGGTTTACGTCGGCGCGAATGACGGAATGCTGCACGCATTTTCGGCGGACACGGGAGCAGAATTTTTTTCCTACATCCCAAGCCCCCTATTAGCCAAACTACCAGCATTGAGCTACCCATCCTACCAGCACACTTTTTATATGGATGGGAATATCAGTGCGGGAGAGGCCAAAATAGCTGGAACATGGAAAACCGTTTTGGCTGCGGGTATCGGACGTGGCGCAAAAGGATTGTTTGCGCTAGACGTGACCAGACCCGATATTCCACCAACCAATGGCCGCGTTATGTTCGAATTTACGGACCGTGACGATGCCGATATCGGCTACATCCTGTCCTCACCAGCAATAATAAAAATCCGATCAAAAAATCCTGGAAATGGCGTTGCACCAGCCGGCAATGATGATCGATATTTCATCGCGGTACCCAATGGCCACAACGCATCAACCGCAACTGGCGACAATTTTCTGTTTCTGCTTTCCCTTGACCATCGCCCAGGATCACCGTGGGTCATCAACAAAGACTATTACAAACTGAGAACCACCAGCACAACTTCATCTGCAATTAACGCACTGACATCGCCAGCAATCATGACTGATACGCAAGGTGCCGCAACAGTTGCTTATGCAGGTGACTTACAAGGCAATGTCTGGCGCTTCGATTTCTCCAGAGCCAGCAACCCCTCGGCGATTAAACCGACCATCGTCTTCACCGCAAAGGATTCGAGCAACGACTATCAACCGATTAGCGCAACACCTGTTGTCAGCTACGCACCGGGCGGGAGATATCTAATTCAGTTTGGTACTGGAAAATATCTGGAGCCAGCCGATGCAGAACCAGCCAGTTTTAAATCAAATTCCTTCTACACGCTACGTGATACGTTGGCAGCAGGGTATGTCGTCGCTGGCAGGGCAGAACTGACCAGTCGCATTTTGTCGGGTGCAAAGGTCGATGGCGTGTCAGGATTCAAGTCGACCGGCGCAGATTTTACTTTTGGCGTCGGGGCCAACACCAGCAAAGGTTGGTATATTGACTTCCCCAGCTCGAACCTCACGGGCGAACGAAGCATTTCTTCAGCGCTCCTCGCCTACGGAAATATTTATTTCAATACCTTCACGCCAGGTAAGCAATGCGCAAAAGCCGGCATGACCAATTCATATACGTTTGGGGCACTTACCGGCAAAGCCATTTCAACCACCTCGCTCACGGGACGAAGATCGACTACGGCCATCGTTGGAACTCCTCTTCTGATACAAAACGAACTCACATCAGGTGTGCCAGATTCATTTGGCCGACGCGTCGATACACAACGCTATTCGATCATCAATTTTGACAACACAAAAAACCGGTCGATACCCACCGACACGGACCAAACCCAGGCTGACTTCAAGATCGAGTTGAAATCAGGCAGGTTGAGTTGGCGCGAAATACAAAACTGGCAGGATTTGAAATAATCATTCTGCCAGGCGATTTGATCATGCGTCATCCATTTTTCACCAGGAGCCCAGGTGGCTTTTCAATATTGGAGCTGGTCTGTGCTTTGGTAATCGTGGTAATTTTTTCTGCCATTGCCTATCCGGCTTATCTGAACGCAATAACGACAGCCCGACGTGCGGAAGCCAAGTCAGCGTTGCATGCTTTGATGCTGCAACAGGAGCGCTACTACCTGACCCATAACACCTACCTTGCCTACGACTCTGAAACAAACGATGGAACGTTTAAATGGTGGTCAGGTGAATCCGCAGCATCCAGTTACTATGAAATTCATGCGTCGGCCTGCCCCAATAAACTATTGGATCAATGCGTACTGCTCACTGCCTACCCCGGTACAACTAAAGTACGGCTCCACACCGATCCGATATGCGGAAATTTAATGCTGGATAGTGCCAATAACAAAACGTACTCCGTCAGCAAAGAACCCAACACTGCTTGCTGGTGAACACGTGAGCCCGAATACCGCCAAGTCACAGCGATTGAATCAGGGCGTTACACTCGTTGAACTATTGGTCACACTCGCCATCGCGATCATATTGGCCGGTTTGGCAGCGCCATCGTTTACCAATTTGATTCAGCAACTACGACTATCTGCGCTAGTTGGCGAACTACGTAACGCGATGAACCTGGCAAGGACGGAAGCTATCAAACGCAATGGCAAAGTCGATTTGATTGCCGCCGACGGCAATTGGGAGCGCGGATGGTTTGTAGAAAGTCCTGAAAATGACCGAATACTATTCCATGGACCTGTACACAAAGATTTTCGGATGAGTGCAAAGTTTACCGACGGCGGACAACACATTGCGTATAACGGTGCGGGTCGCACGCGCACAAAGAACAGTTCCAACGCACCTCAGACCGGGCACATTCAGGTATCGCTAGGCGATCATTCGCGCCTGATCGTAATCAATTTTCTCGGGCGCGTCAGGGTATGCAATCCTGCGACCGATAAAAATTGCACAACAACTACGATCGATTAAGCTCGCAAGCACACCTGATGTTGAATTCGGCGTAACGGCGCTGGGGCTTTGTCCGACCGGTGGAGTTTGCGGTAAAATCCCCCCTTCTTCATTAACAACCCCTGTCACCACCGTGGAACTCAAATCCGATCAGGACGCTATGCGATGCGCACTGGAATGGGCTGAAAAAGGTTTATATACAACCATGCCAAATCCACGCGTCGGATGCGTCATTGTGAAAGATCAGCAATTTCTGGCTGCGGGTTTTACCCAACCGGCCGGATACGCGCATGCAGAAATCCACGCCCTGCACAATGCCAAAGCACAAGGAAATGACGTTCGCGGTGCCACTGCTTATGTCACCCTCGAACCTTGCAGCCACTACGGCAGGACACCGCCTTGCGCAGATGCACTGGTAGAGGCCGGGATCGCGCGCGTTGTTGCTGCGATGATGGACCCCAATCCTAAAGTTGCAGGACAAGGATTTGCCAAATTAAAAGCGGCAGGGATAACAGTCGTCTATCCACTGTTGGAAGATGCCGCGCACGAGTTGAATATTGGTTTTTTTCACCGGATTCGCACTGGAAAACCATGGGTGAGACTAAAAGCCGCAGCAAGCCTGGATGGAAAGACCGCGCTGCATAACAATCAAAGCCAATGGATTACCGGCGTGGCTGCGCGCGCGGACGGACATCATTGGCGCGCACGTTCGTCTGCCATATTGACCGGCATTGGGACTTTGCTGCACGACGACCCCCGACTGACTGTTAGATCGGTGCCTGTCACACGTCAGCCTTTGCGCGTTATCGTTGACAGTAAATTGCAAATCCCTGTCAGCGCTCAGGTATTGCAGAACCCATCTGACGGTGGCGTGCTGATCGTGCATGCAAACCGGCATCCCGAACACGAAGCACGGTTAGCCGCTGCCGGCGCGGCGTTATTATATTTACCCAATACCGACGGCAAGGTGGACCTCCCGCAATTGATGCTGGAACTCGGACGGCGGGAAATAAACGAGTTGCACGTTGAAGCTGGCGAGAAGCTGAACGGTTCGCTGATCCGTGAAAACTGTGTCGACGAGTTGTTGCTGTATTTTGCGCCGAGCTTGTTAGGTGATGCGCGGGGCCTGTTTGATTTACCCGCACTTGACAATCTGAACGCGCAACGTCGATTACAGTTTCACCAGATCGAGATGATCGGCGATGATTTACGCGTGCTTGCGCGCTTCAAAAACCCATAGAAAGTTCGAATGCCATGTTTACAGGAATAGTCGCCGCTGTCGGCACCATCACACATGTTGAAAAATTATCCAGCCAGGCGGACACTGGATTAAAACTCACCATCGATGCTGGATCATTAGCAATGCAAGACGTAGGGCTGGGTGATTCCATCGCCATTAACGGCGCCTGCATGACAGTCGTGAGCAAAACCGGTCAGCAATTCTGCATCGACATTTCACGCGAAAGTTTGAACTTAACATCGGGGCTGGATCAAACAGGACCGGTGAATCTGGAAAAGGCGATGACGCTAACGGATCGCCTGGGTGGTCACCTGGTGTCAGGACACGTCGATGGACTGGGAACAGTCGTCAAATTCAACCAGGTGAACGAGTCGTTTGAATTGGTTATTGCAGCGCCAGCCAATTTAGCTAAGTACCTGACCTACAAAGGCTCGGTGGTCGTCAACGGTGTATCGCTGACCGTGAATAAGGTGGTCGATTATCCGAATCGCTGTGAGTTTTCGATGAATCTAATTCCGCACACTTTGCAAGTCACTACGCTTAAAAATCTGATCGTCGGATCGAAAGTTAATTTGGAAATTGACTTAATTGCACGTTATGTTGAGCGGATGCTCTCGTTGTCTCAGTAATGATGAAGTTGGCTATGAACTTGGCCGATACCTCAATAGAATTGCGAAGCGCGGTAAAAATTGAATCTCATCCTGTCCCAATACGTAAGGTTGTTGAAGATGGTTCACTAAATATCCTCCGCCGATTATCTATTTGTACAAGTGGTGACTTGACCGGACAGAATGTGTCAGATCGTGAATGTCTGAGTTGTGCCCAAGAGACGGTCGGCGATCTACATTGCAGTCATTCAAAACCAGCTACCCTTGGCTCCGTCATTCCCGCGAAGGCGGGAATCCAGTGGCAGGTCAGTGCCTTCAACATTAATTCTCATCAGACGGTGGAGTAAAAAGTGGTATCAATTACGTCACCTCTCCATTAATTTCGGGCCACAAATCAATCCATTCCGCATTACTTTCTTCAATCAATTTTAACTTCCAGGCTCTATTCCATTTCTTCAATGCCTTTTCACGCCTGATTGCTGATTCCATGGTGACGTGCATTTCATACCAGACTAGCGTTTTCACTGCATAGTCCCTGGAAAATCCGTCAACACTACCTTCCCGATGTTGCCAAATACGTTGAATGAGATTCGAGGTCACACCGACATACAACGTTCCATTTCGTTGACTTGCAAGCAGATATACAGCCGGTTGTTTCATTTCACAAGAATCAGTAGGTAAGGATTTTTCTTGCTGACGTTGAAGGCGCTGGCGCGCCACTGGATTCCCGCCTTCGCGGGAATGACGGTGCATCGACCGGTTGAATCCGCCACCGAACTCGGACATTTGTCTAGTCGTAAGATTTCACAATATCTGACACTGGCTGGCATGTCGAGTCTGGATTACTACAATTTATTATTTCGTTTTATACATGAGCACTGATAGTTAGGATCAGTCAAATCTCGCCCACCTTCAATTGATTTTCCAACGGTTCCGGCTGGCGCAACTATCGAATCTTTATCTTGAGATTGACAATGGGCTTCGCACCGCTCTTGAAAGCCGCTCGTGTTCCAGACCACTGCGATGTAAATGCCTGCTCCCACTAGCAAAAACACTACGATGGCGAGAACAGAGAGTAACGATCTATTTGATTCTTCTTTTAATTCCAAGTCGTTCATATTTTTATTCAAATTGGTAAGCTATCGCTTTTACTTTTATGGGCGGATCATGAATTGCAGCGGTCAAATTTCTCAGCTTGTTGCCTCTCCCAGTGTGCCAAATTCGACGGGCAGCTTCACATAAAACATATGCACTTTTTCTTGTTCCAATAGCGCGAACAAGTTGTCTGCTTGACTCTCTGTCACAACCATTGTCACTTCCACCGGTTGATCCGCCAATTCAAAAAAGTGCGCCGAGTGAATGCGACGATGTTGTCCGAATCCCATGGTGCCCATGATAACGGTACATCCACCAACGCCATGCGACCGGGCAGCCTCGATCAACCACTCATAGAGCGCCTGGTGCCCATGGCGCTTATTCTGGTCCATAAAAAAACTCTAATTGATAGCCATTCATTGCCACTCCTTAACGAGAAAATCTACAAAACAATCGGAAATTCATGTTGGGTGCTATACCACTCAAAAAAAGCTCGCTCTGATAAGCGTAATTCCATTTTTTTCGTAGGACTTTTTATTAATTCGTTATACCGGAACAGTATATGTCGTCTGATGAACAACCAAAATGCTGACCCCGGAAAAGGTACATTAAGCAAATGATCGAGTCATTTGCCTATGGCCTGCAGACCTATAGTCCCGGAATTGGACAATTAATGCGTAAGGCTATAACAATACTCAGAGTCTCAGTTCGTCTCAACCAAGCTCACAGAAGCTCACCAATTGATCGGTATTTTTAACGGTATCCTCAAGCTGTATGCCAGCAACGCCAATAACCATGCGGTTCAGAACTTAATCGCGCGCTACGTCGAGCGCATGCTGTCGTTGTCCAATACCGACGGATAGTCTGTCAAACAGAAAAGCGATGTCAATTTTGAAGCAGAAATGGTTGAAATTTGTCTAATTGATAGCAGTAATTCCATTGATCCGCAGCCACAGCCATTCTCACGGAATCACTGAAATCAGCGTATACTGCCGCCTTACGAAATCCACCTGTCAAGCAGACCATCGTTCCCGCTCTGCTGCAATTCCGCCATGAATACACCGAAAAATCTGTTCTCTTACGCGCCATATCGCGAAAAATTGGGCAAGCCCGCGCCATTTTTACCTATGACGCGCGCAGAAATGGACGCGCTAGGGTGGGATAGTTGCGACATTATCCTGGTGACAGGCGATGCCTACATTGACCATCCCAGTTTTGGTATGGCACTGGTAGGACGATTGCTGGAATCGCACGGATTCCGGGTCGGTATTATCAGTCAACCGAACTGGCGCACTGTCGATGATTTCCGCGCTCTTGGTAAGCCAAATTTATATTTCGGCATCACAGCGGGCAATATGGATTCGATGGTCAACCGCTACACAGCCGATCGCAAAATACGCTCCGATGATGCCTACACACCGAATGGTGAGGCAGGAAAACGGCCAGATCGCGCGGTGATGGTATACGGCCAAAAAGTGCGTGAAGCCTATCCGGGTGTGACAGTTGTCGCGGGCAGTATTGAGGCCAGTTTGCGCCGCATTGCGCATTACGATTATTGGTCGGATACCGTTAAACGTTCGATTCTGCTCGACTGCAAAGCGGACATCCTGTTATTCGGCAATGCCGAACGGGCATTGCTGGCGCTCACTCATCGCCTTGCTGCCGGAGAAAAAATTAATACGATACGCGATCTGCGCGGCAGCGCATTCATCGTACCTGCAGGATGGAAGCCATCCCAGGACTGGATCGAAGTCCATTCGGTCAAAGTCGATACGCCAGGAAAAATTGAACAACACGTCGATCCGTATTTAATGACCGGTGCTGAATCCAACGCAAGCTGTGCGACGGCGTCCACAAAGGCCGCAGACGAAGCCCAATCAGAAGCCGCAACAATTAAACCAATCAAAATTGTGAGTCGCGAAGAGCGCCTTGCCAACAGCATCGCATTGCGTGAACGCACCGTGCTGCGACTACCTTCTTACGAAGAAGTTAAAGATGACCCAGTCTTGTACGCGCATGCGTCGCGCGTATTTCATCTTGACTCCAATCCAGGCAATGCGCGAGCGCTGGTTCAGGCACACGGCGATCGTGACGTCTGGATGAATCCGCCGCCACTACCACTGGCCATGGACGAGATGGATGGCGTGTACGACATGGCCTATGCGCGCGCACCACATCCAAGCTATGGCAAGGCCAAAATCCCGGCGTGGGACATGATACGTTTTTCGGTCAACATCATGCGTGGATGTTTTGGTGGATGTACGTTTTGCTCGATTACTGAACATGAGGGTCGCATTATCCAGAGCCGTTCGGAACCGTCGATATTGAAAGAGATCGAGGAAATTCGCGATAAGGTAAAGGGATTTACCGGCGTTATCTCTGATCTGGGCGGACCGACCGCCAATATGTATCGACTCGCGTGCAAAGAAAAAAGTATTGAGGAATCCTGCCGACGTTTATCTTGCGTCTATCCGACCATATGTAGCAACCTCGGCACAGATCACAGTAAATTGATCTCGCTCTATCGCAAAGCCAGGGCGATACCCGGCGTTAAAAAAATATTGATCAGCTCTGGGTTGCGTTACGACCTTGCGGTCAAATCGCCAGAATATGTCAAGGAATTAGTAACGCACCACGTAGGCGGTCTGTTAAAAATCGCTCCCGAACATTCAGAGACTGGACCATTGTCAAAGATGATGAAGCCGGGCATGGGTGCCTATGACGAATTCAAGGCCATGTTCGAGAAGTACTCCAAAGAAGCCGGCAAGCAGCAGTACCTGATTCCTTATTTCATCGCAGCCCATCCCGGCACAACCGATGACGATATGCTTAACCTGGCGCTGTGGCTAAAGAAAAATAATTTTAAGCTGGATCAGGTGCAAACGTTTATGCCGACGCCAATGGCTCTGGCAACTGCGATGTATCACAGCCGCAAGAACCCATTGAAAAAGGTCACGGGGGATTCCGAATCCGTTGACACCGTGCGTACCGGTCGCAATCGCCGCTTACATAAAGCATTGTTGCGTTATCACGATCAAGACAACTGGCCGATTATCCGTGAAGCGCTGGTGCGAATGGGGCGCCGTGATTTGATCGGTAGTGGCGATAAGCATCTGGTGCCGTCAGAACATTCACCGCTGGCAGTGAAATTAGCGGCAGTTAAACGTCATCAAAAACCGCTGGTTGCTGCAGGCGCCAGAACTGCATCATCCGCTAAAACTGTTGGCGCGGCTGGTCGGGGTAACAGCAAACCTGCTTCCGGTGGGCAAGCGCCGCGTCGGCCTGCGGCTAAAACTGGTCGGGTAAAGTAAGTACGAATCATCCGAAGCGTTCGTATAGCACAACACTCCAGGTGGCGATGGCGATTATGAAGGTCAGTAGTACCGCTGCGCTTCCAAAGTCTTTGGCGTTTTTCGATAATGAATGACGTTCTAACGAAACGCGATCGACGACCGCTTCAATCGCCGAATTAATTAATTCGACGATCAAAATTTGCAGCAACACGACGATCAGCATCAATTTCTGAAATGCGGGAATCGGTAAAATCAGGGCGACGATCACCCCGCATATCACCATCACCAACTCCTGGCGAAATGAATGTTCGTGCTGCCAGGCAGATTTGAATCCATCTAACGAATAGAAGAAAGCGAAAAAAATTCGCTTGTATCCACTCTTACTTTTAAATTCACTTACTTCTTGTTGCGTGTTGTGCTCTGACATGCCAATTCTTTCTTGATTTTGATAGACCAGAATTCCGGGATGAATACTAAGGATAAAAAGAGACAGGACAGTGACATCTCATTGTCCAATACCGCTATTTTTCTGAAATCCTCCTTTTTCTCCTCCCTATTTTTCACATCGTGAGATAGAATAAATGACGCACTGCACACCGCACATCGTCAAAAATGAATCCCACCGATACCAGCACCGCAAAAACATCCATTCAGGTCATTGAACGCATGATGTCACTTCTGGATGCTCTGGCACTATATCCCGATCCAGTCAGCCTCAAAGAACTGTCAAGAGTAACCGGCTTACACCCTTCTACAGCGCACCGCATTTTAAACGATATGGTGCTGACACGATTTGTTGATCGTTCCGAACCCGGAACCTATCGACTCGGCATGCGTTTGCTTGAGCTTGGGAACGTCGTAAAGAGCCGCTTAAATGTTCGTGAGGCGGCCATTGAAGCCATGCGCTCCCTGCACCGAAAAACGCATCAGACCGTCAATTTATCAGTGCGTCAGGGAGATGAAATTGTCTATATCGATCGGGCCTTTTCCGAGAGGTCGGGCATGCAGGTTGTCCGCGCAATCGGAGGACGTGCGCCGTTGCATCTGACGTCGACCGGAAAATTATTTTTATCAGTGGACGAACCCAAAGCGATACGCGCTTACGCAACCCGCACGGGACTGGCCGGGCATAACCGTAACTCCATTACCGACTTAAACAAACTGGAACGCGAACTGCAACAAGTCCGATCACTCGGCTATGCGCGCGACAATGAAGAATTGGAACTGGGAGTTCGCTGTATGGCCGCAGGCATTATGGACGACAGCGGCAAGCTGGTTGCCGGGCTATCGATTTCAGCACCGGCAGATCGCCTGATGGAAGACTGGCTGGAGCCCTTGATCACTACTGCCAATCAGATTTCGTCAACGCTGGGATATGAGTCGCGATAGTTGTTTGCGAATAGCAGCTATTGTGCGGCAGTCACTGTGGTGGTTGGATGCTTGATTGTTTCAATCCATTTTCTGATACGCCCCGCATCGGCGAATCGTGAGTACTTCCCTTTCGAATCCAGGAATACCATCACAATCGCCCGCCCCTCTATCATCGCTTCCATCACGAGGCAGCGCCCCGCTTCCGATATATAACCCGTTTTTTGCAAGCCGATGTCCCATTCCGTGTTCGATGTGAGTCGATTCGAGCTCACGTATTGCAAGGCAGCCCTCCCACCTGGATGCACTGCGTATTTGGTATCTGTGGAGTATTGACGAATCAATGGTTGAGATGCATAGACTGCGCTCACCAGCTTCGCCAGGTCTTGCGCACTGGCGACGTTTTGACTGGAGAGTCCGGTAGAATCAACGTAGTGGGTATCCACCATACCCAGTTCTTTCGCCTTCGCATTCATCGCGGCCACACAAGCGGATAAACCGCCCGGATAATTTCGTCCCAAGCTGGATGCGGCGCGATTTTCTGAACTCATTAATGCGATATGAAGCATGTCGGTCCGAGTTAGCTTCGCGCCGATTCTCAGTCGTGAACTGCTCCCTTTTTCGGTATCGATGTCCTGGGCCGTCACCTCCAGCAGCTCATCCATATCCTGGTGCGCTTCCATGACGACCAGACTGGTCATTAACTTGGTTATCGACGCGATGGGCAACGATACGTCTGCGTTTTTTTCAAACAGTACCTGAGAATTTTCCTGATCAATCACCAACGCTGCGTTGGATTTTAAATCCAGCGGATCCTGGGTGTGCTGCAAACCCTCCAGGTCACCCACGGATGGTTTTTCCGGGACGACTTTAGCGACTTTTTTCTTCGTTTTATTTTTGGCAGGAGTTGCCGCTTTTTTCGCTGGCGCTGGGGTGGCAGTAATTGGAGCGGTGGTCTGGTCGGCGGTTTGATCGGTCGTTTGCGCTGTTGCGTTAGCAAGGACGGGGGCGGCAAACATCAGTGCAATAAGAACTTGTGCAAGTGGCGCCAAAATTTTTTGCATTTAATTTCCCCTAACCAACCAAATTACGTTCCGGTGAGTTTATCAAATATCGGCAGATTATCAAGCAAAATTAATGGGTTAAGGGAGTTTTTTAAAGCATTTCAATATTAATTATTACAATTCAATTCAAATATATTGCTATCCCTGCATGGCTTACAAAAACTTGAACATCGTGTTGTCGCGCTCCGTGGTCAACGTATTTTCGATCTTGCCAGGATCTGCAAATCCCATCGCCATCCCGCACACGACCATCTCCTGATCTGACAAGCCGAGGGTTTTATGAATAATCTTGTGATATTGCGTGAATGCCGCCTGCGGGCAGGTATCCAGACCACGCGCCTTGGCGGCGAGCATGATATTTTGCAAAAACATTCCATAATCCAGCCAGGACCCCTGCTGCATCACGCGGTCTATTGTGAATATCAACCCCACAGGCGCGTCAAAGAAAACATAGTTGCGGCCGTGTTGGGCATGCATTCCCGCCTTGTTGTCGCGACCCAGGCCAAGCAATGAATACAGGTCCCACCCAACTTTACGTCTGCGCTCAAGGTAGGGGCTAAGCCATTGCGTCGGATAATAGTGATATTCCTCTTTGTAGTCGCTATGGGGATTATTGTGCGCGACCAAAATTTCATCACTCAGTTGCCGTTTGATCTCGCCAGTGAGTACATAAACTTTCCAGGGCTGGGTGTTGGTGCCAGAAGGTGCACGTGCAGCAACTTCCAGGATTTTTTGTACGTCTTCCCGCTCAACAGCTGTTGGCAAAAAAGCACGGATTGATTTTCTTGACGCAATTACTGCATCTACGATGGACTGTTCTGGGGTTTGTATCATTGCTTGCCTTACTGAAATTGATTGAACTGATTAATTTATGCCGTGATGCAATAACGTAGCAATTATTCATCATATTGTCATATTTCTGGTAGAAAATCGTTGTTAGCCGTTGAAATCAATGAGAAAATTTAAATCCCACTTTAAGACGTAGCGCAATTTTCACAGTGAATTAAAATATTTTGATGCGACGCACAAAATTCACTTGACATGGTTCCGAATATCTTTAAAATAGGTTTTGTTGCGCCGCACAATAATTGAATTACTTGAATTGAAACAGAAAACGTACTGCGCCGAATATCTAGCAAAATCAGTTATTCAAACTTAAACGACCAAATTTATCACATTACTCTGAAGAGGATATTATGTTCACATTACCAGAACAGTTTTCTGCTGCAACTAAAGCAAACTTTGACGCACAATTCGCCGTTTTTTCTGCATTGACTGGCAAAACAATTGAAAGCCTGGAAAAAGTTGTTGAATTGAACCTGACCGTCGCTAAAACTGCATTTGAAGAATCAAATCAAGCAGCGAAGCAATTGATCGGTGCTAAAGATGTACAAGAATTTTTCAGCTTGACAGCTGCGCACGCACAACCTAGTGCTGACAAAGCAGTTGCGTATGCACGTCACCTGGCTTCGATCACTTCTGGCGCACAAGCTGAATTTACTAAGGCTGCTGAAGCACACGTTGCTGACACAAATCGCAAGGTTGTCGCTTTTGTAGACGAAATTTCGAAAAACGCCCCAGCTGGATCTGAGAACGCGATTGCATTGTTGAAATCCGCAATCGGTAACGCCAGCGCAAGCTACGACCAGATCAACAAATCAGCTAAGCAAGTTGCTGAAACTTTAGAAGCAAATTTGACTACAGCAGTAAATCAAATTTCTCAAGCTACAACTAAAGCTACTTCACGCGCATCGAAAAAGGCGTAATCGGAAGTTTTTTGTAGTGCCGGCTGTTGGTCGCATTGATTGAAGCCGGGCTGAACCAGTTGTCTCCTTGGTGCTTACCCTCCTAAAGATGAGCTCCAATTTACCCCGACATGATCGGGGTATTTTTTTGCCTGAAGATTTTGGGGTTTTGGAGCAAACCGCAGGACATCCTATTAAGTACATAAAAAAACGCCCGGCTATTCGCCGGGCGCTTTTTTATTATGGATTTAGGATTGAGGCAGGAAACCCTTGATTGCTTCCAGCAACACATCTTCCTGGAACGGCTTTCCGAAGTAGGCATTCACCCCAAGTTCCTGTGCGTAGTTGCGATGCTTGTCCGCAGTACGCGACGTGATCATGATGATAGGAATATGGGCAAGACGTTCGTCATTACGCACGTTGCGAGTTAAATCGAATCCATCCATCCGTGGCATTTCAATATCGACCAACATCACGTCTGGAGTAATCGCCTGCAGCTGTTGTAACGCATCAACGCCATCCTTAGCCAGCACAACCTGGTAACCCTCACGTAGCAACAAACGCTGTGAAACTTTACGCACGGTTAATGAATCATCTACGACCATAACGATGTTGTGGCGACGCAGTCCTTGTACTGGCTGTTGATGCGTTGCCTGATGATTCTCAGAAACAGCGCCCAACTGTTCGTCTGTTGCGGTAACTTGTGGATGTTCGCTATTTTCTTGCAATAAGCGTGGAGCGCGTAGCATATCGTGCTCCATCTTCTGCGCCAGCGGCAATGGATTCAAAATGAGAACGATGTCTCCCGAACCCAGCACGGTCGCGCCAGAAATACCTGCCATACGCGACAACTGCTGTCCAATATTCTTAACAACCACCTCGCGGTTACCAATAACCTGGTCCACATGCAACGCAACCCGGTCATTACCGCTGCGCATAATCACGATAGGCGTGTACTGCTGCGACTGCGGCAGAGCGCGATAGTCCGCAAGAACAGTCGACAAATAATGCATCGGCACGCGCTGACCTTGCCACATAATCGCGCCTTCGTTGTACGCAGCCGCAAGCGCCTGCGACTTCAACTGCTGCACTTGCTCAACCAGCACCGATGGCACGGCATAGACCTTGTCTCCGGCGCTCAGTAACACCACCTGGGTGACCGCCAAGGTAAGTGGCAAGTGAATGGTGAAATTTGAGCCGACTTTTGGTGTGGAAGTGACCGAAACGCGGCCACCCAATGACGCCGCTTCAGAACGTACGACGTCCATACCCACGCCCCGCCCCGCCAGTTCTGTAATCTCCTGCGCCGTCGAAAATCCCGATTCAAAAATCAGGTTAGATGCCTCAGCGTCAGTAACTTCCTCATCCAGCGCAAGCAATCCGGTCTGGCGTGCCTTGTCGCGGATCCGATTCAGGTCGAGACCATTTCCGTCATCATTGAAGTTAATAACGACTTCGTTACCTTCCTGACGAATCTGGACCGAGATTTCACCGATTTCATTCTTACCTGCCGCAAGACGTTTTTCGCGGGATTCAATACCGTGCACGATCGCGTTACGTAACAGATGCTCAAATGGCCCCGCCATTTTTTCCAACACGCTACGGTCAATCTCTACGGATGTACCACGAATATCCAGATTGACGCGCTTGTCCAGTTCTTTCGATGCCTGACGCGTGATGCGATACAAACGCTCAGAAATACTGGCGAATGGAACCATACGGACACGCATCAGATCCTGCTGCAGTTCACGCGTCAAGCGCGCTTGCGAAGTCAGATCATCCGTCGCGCCTTCGACAGTTTTAGTAATATTGACTTGTAAGGTTGAGACGTCGCTGACGCTCTCCGCCATCATCCGCGTAAGTTCCTGCAAACGCGTGAAGCGGTCAAATTCGAGCGGATCAAATTCGCGTTCACCGGACATCGCCATACGCGACGAGATTTGCGTTTCAGCCTGAATCTCAACTTCACGCAACTGGTCGCGCAAGCGCCCAACGTTTTCATTTAATTCCAGCAGGGACGAGCGCAGTGTCGATACTTCATTTTCCAGCCTTGACCGTGAAATAGAAACTTCACCAGCCTGGTTGACCAGACGATCTAAGATATCCGCACGTACCCGCACCAATGGCGTATTGGCCGCCGGTGCAGCAACAGGCGTTGCGGCACGTTTGGGCGCAGCCTGTTTAGAAATATCAACCAGCGATCCAGAACCTTTTTGTTCGACATCACTTGCAACTGGTGCCTGTTGTGGTGCAACCACTGGTTCAGGTTCTACAACAGGTTTCGCCACCACCGCGGAAGGATTGCGCAATTGATCAAACATCGCCATTGCTGCATCGTGACGACTCAACAAACTGTCAATCGCTATCGAAGGGATAGTCTCAGCATGAATAAAGTTTTCGATCTGACTTTCCATATCGTGGGTGTGTTGACCCAACGCCATGGCACCTGCCATCCGGGCACTACCTTTAACTGTATGCAGCAATCGCAACAGAGACTGGATGATCGCGTTGTCCTGCGGCGACTCCTGCCAGGCGCGTAAAGTTTGCCCAACTAACGGGAAAAGATCAGCGCCCTCTTCCAGGAATATCGGCAGCAGATCTGCATCGATGTCATCTTTAGGAAGCGCCGACGCATCGAACAATTTTGTTTCTTCATTTTTGGATTGCGCAATCGGAACTTCCACTTCAAATTCATTGGTGAAATGAGCTGACTCATCTTCAGTGATTTGATGGACATGCACCTCTGGTCCGCTTGCTTCTTCAATCAGCTCTGTAGCAACCGATTCAAAATCTACGCGCTGTACACCCTGTTCCTGGTCAGCCTCAACTGCGTCCTGAGCTGCGTCCTCAGTTGCATGATCGTCGTCAACGCTATCCGATGGGCTGCTTGACACGTGCTCGTCCAAATGAACTGGTAAATCATATTCAGGCGGCTGTACGCGATCAGTAAGGATGCCCAGCAATTGTTCCAAAACTAAAATCTGCTCTGGCTTACGCGACGGCATTTCTGCCAGCGCAAACTGCAACAACATCTCTTTAACGCACGCTATGCAGCGATCCAACGTGTCGAACTCACCTGGCAGCAACACAATTGGATGACGTTCAATCCGTTGCAACACCATTTCCAGTGCATGCGCAACTTCCTGCAACGACGCAAAACCAACGGTCGCGGAGCTACCAGCCAGCGAGTGTGCTGCATGGACCGCGTGTCGCGTTACGGGACGATGTGATTCATGGCGCCATTCGGAAAAATCTTGCGACAGAAACCGCACGATCTCATCGGTTTCAGCGAGATAAATATTGTATAAAGGGACGCCAATTTCGATGTTACCGATCTTCTTCACGTTGTCTTCAAAGGCGGGGTAGTAGCCATTGTTCGACGGGAAATCGATAATTTTCGCTTCCTTAACTTCTTCGCTTGCTGCTTCAGCCGCTTCGTGCGTGGCATGTGCCGGCATTTCAGAAACTGTCGGAGCTAATTCCTCTGGTTGTGCAGCGTGCTGCGATTCGTCGACATCCGATTCGATTGGTGCTAACAGAACGGTTTCAGGTTGATCTAACACAAACTCGATTTCTGGCGCCATCTGCAAAGGCTCCACCTCAGCAGATCTTGCTTCATCGTGGAGCGTTGGTACGACAGTTTCGCTACCCGATGTTGAATGCGAAGATTTTTCCAGCGGCCTGAAATCAAAATTAATTTCAGGCACGGCCATAATCTCTGTCGGTTCAGTCTTAGCTTCTGGTGCCGCTGGCAGTTCAATCGCTTCTGCATGCGGTTCTGTGGCGAGAACAACTTCGTCAATCGCTGGAATCGCTGGCGCTTCGGCAACGTGAACCGGGTCGTCTTCTACTACTTCCTGATAAGAATATACGCCGTCATTCTTAAAGTGTTCAGCCGCAGCAATCAGCGCCTTACCGTTGGAGCTGGAAGTGCCTTTGCTACTAAGATCGGCCACCCACGATCCCAATATCCCGGAAGCCTTTTCAAGCAAGGCATATAAATCTTCGGTTCCAGATTTGGCGTCTGCCAGCCAGGCGTTCATCACTTGCTCAATCGACCAGGCAGCATTACCAAACGTCCCCAATCCAACCATGCGCCCACTGCCCTTTAAGGTATGGAAGGCGCGACGCAATGTGATCAGATGTTCCTGATTACCGGAATCAGATTTAGAAAGCGGAAGCGTCGTGTTGACGTTGTCGATAACTTCTTCTGCTTCCATCAAAAATACTTCGAGAAGTTCCGCATCGATGGCGTCGTCACCTACCGGCATCGGCGCATGCGAAGGGAGAACCGGCGCAGCTGCCGCCGCTGGCTCTGCACCAACCGCACTAACGATGTTGTTTACCTGCAGATCGGACGCGTCAAAATCCGTTTTAGCTAAGATTTCAATCGCATGCGCCGCACGTTCACTCGCGTTGGGGTCATCCAACAGACGTGCAACCGAACGTTCTTGCTCCAGACTAGCCAACAGTTGCGCCTGAATTTCGGCATTGTGCGGTTCAACCAACAACGATGAAGCCAGGTTGGCGGATTGTTTTTGATGTTCTGCCAGCTCGTGCTCAGTCGACACATGCGCTATCGTTTGCTCGTCAGATTGCTGGGCAAATACGTGCAAATCTTCTGGATGCTGGGCCGGTGCTGCGGCTTCCAAAAAGTGAGATTTGAAGTAGCCAGTCTCACTATTGAAACTAAATTTACCTTTAGCCGTTTCGGGTTGCGTTTGCAACGCTTCAATCAAGAAGCTCATCGCGCCAATATTTTGCGCAATCTTCGTATGCAACGCTGGGTCAACAGGCTCCGTAGACTGAGCCAGTTGGCTAATCAATTCCCTGGTATGACTTAACGCACGATTTGCTTCATCCTGGTCGAGGATCGCCAATGCACCAGCGATCTGATGCATGATTGGATCGATTTGAACCAGGTCGCTAGTATCAGAGGGATCTCTAAAGTATTCATCCAGCGTTTTTTCAACAATTCGCAAACTCGATTGCATTTCGCCGACCAATGCTTCCATCGTCTGACGTTGCTGCACTTTTTGCGACATCTCGTCCAGCCACGCTGCACTCTTGTCCAGTGACTCGCCGCTAACCAATGACAGCAGGCGTGACGCCAGAATATCGGCGCGCTCAGCGAAATCGGCAGGTAAATGAGAGATTTGATCCAACGAACTTTCGACAAATAGCAGACTCGTCGCCATTTCCAGCGCGAACGCGTCACTCATCTTTTTCTGGGTCACATGCCGCGACAAGCCCGTCATTTCCCGCAACAGTTTCGACAGCGGAGGGGATTTCAATTTGGAGCTGAGATCAGCCAGCTCTTTCATCTTTTGTTCAAATTTTTCGTATACAGCCTTTTCACCGTTGGCGATTTTTCCCCACAGTGTTTTTATTTGACCGAGACGCTCTTTACAAATCGGCAGTACACCTGCTTCAATCCCACCAAATTGCTGCGTTTCGAAGTCAGACGGTACTTGCCCATCAAGTTGGTACGCCTGGCTTACCACCGAGGCATTCGGCGGCAGGTTCTCCGCGCGGGCAATAAAGAATAATGCGTCACGCATTAAACTTTCCGGGATGCTGCTGGCACCTTCAACCAAACGACGAATCTGCAAATTAATTCGGCCGAACAGCTGTTTAACGTGCTGCTCACCATACAATTTTTTATCTGCCGTCAACTCCGCAAATCCATGCATCACGCCCCAGAACGATCGCGCCTGCGATTGGTTTTGAGCACGCCAGATCTCGGCCAGCAACTCCTGCATTTTTTTGACGCTGTCGTGCAGTAGTTTTTCGTCTGTTTGTTTTAAAAATGGCAGCAATGCCATTTCAAAACGTTTGCGTGTTGTCGCGTAATTGATTTTTTGCGCTTTGATTTGGCTCTTGCTTGCATCTTCACCAACCAGATTTATAGCGGCAACCGGAATTAAATTGGGCGAAAATAAATCAACGGGATTGATACGCTCGGTACCTTTTAGCAATAGCAAATTGCGGTAGTACGGAAACAAGCGGATAGGCTGCTGAATCGCGCGAACCAGCAACTCATCAAGATATTCTTGAATCGCATCTAATGTGAGTTCGATAGGAACGACGTGTTTGACTTCGATACTTAACTGCCCCTCGGTCATCCTGTCCAACAAAACTTCGATGAGATCAGTGAGCTTGGCAACGCCTTCAACGTCGACCATTTGCAGCGCGCCATGCGCCTGATGCAGGTAAGTTTTTGCGTGTTTGAGTAATTTGGACTGTGATTCTTCGCTCTGTTCTAACGCATCATGTAATGCACGTTTGGCATTCATCAATGCTTCGCGAGTCTCGGCCATGACCCAAGACAATGGACCTGTATCAAATTTGTTTTGCATGTTTTGCGTCGAATCGGAAGAGATCATGACACCTCACAGATATGAAATGGCGATACGCCACTTCTGGTTATCGCCATTTTCATATCGTTATTTAGACTAACTTCAGACAGAGACACGGAATCGTGATACTGAGTTTTTCAGTTCTTGCGCAAGGCCGGACAACTGACGAATCGACTGCGCCGTCTGTTGCGTACCGTCTTGTGTTTGCTCTGTAATCGTCAGAATGTGCTGAATGTTTTGCGCAACGCCGTTGGCCGAGGTTGCTTGTTTTTGCGTAGAGTGTGAAATACCTTGAATCAGATCCGCGAGTTGGTTCGAAACCCGTCGAATCTCAGACAACGCTGCACCCGCCGCATCGGATAGTTTTGCTCCCTCAACCACACCCTGCGTTGATTTTTCCATCGCAGATACCGCATCATGCGTATCCGTTTGAATCGTCTTAACCAGCGCACCAATCTGCTTGGTCGCTTCGGCTGAACGTTCCGCCAGTCGCTGAACCTCTTCCGCAACCACCGAGAATCCGCGCCCCGCTTCGCCCGCCGACGCCGCCTGAATCGCCGCGTTCAACGCCAGTACGTTGGTCTGTTCGGTAATATCTGAAATCAGTTCGGTAATTTCACCAATCTCCTGGGATGATTCACCCAGTCGCTTAATACGTTTGGATGTTTCCTGGATTTGCTCACGGATTTCATCCATACCCTTAATCGCGTTTTGCACGGCATTGGCACCCTGCTCCGCCGCAGCAACGGAGTTACGCGCAACGTCTGCTGATTCATTCGCAGACTTGGAGACGTCGGTAATATCACTCGCCATCATCAACATCGCCTCACCCGCATCTTTAATTTCACGCGATTGCTGCTGGGACGCGCTAAGCAGTGCGACTGAAACGCCTTCCGCTTTGTTCGACGCAGAAGTAACTTGCTCCGCAGTGCTGGTAACCCGGCCAACCAGTCCGCGCAACTCTTCCACCGTGTAGTTAACCGAGTCGGCGATCGCGCCGGTAATATCTTCCGAAACCGTCGCCTGTACCGTCAAATCTCCATCCGCGACTTCCTGCAATTCATTCATCAATCGCAAAATCGCAGCCTGGTTTTGATCGTTTGCCTGCTTGGCTTCATTTTCCTGTTTCTGCGCTTGCATCATCTGAATATCGGCCTCGATACGACGTGCGTTCGCTTCCTTCGCACGATTCCGGCTGTCTTGCAGCAAGACCGCAGCGATACCTGCTGCTGGAGCCAACGAGAGCAGGAAGAAGAACAGCATCAGGTAGAAGCTCAAACCGGTTGAATCCAGGTGATCACGATAGATCTTTTGAACCGCAATCAAGCGCGTACGTAAATCTTCATTTTCGGTAAACACCAACTGCTCAGCCTGTTTCGCAGCAATAAAGTTCTGCAAGTTTCCTAACAGTGTTGAAACCGACGCCTGATATTCAGAAAACGTCGTTTTCAATTCAGTTAACTTGGCGCGCGTATCATTATCTTTTGTCGGCGTTAGCTTGAGCACATCGCTACCGTTCAGGAAGCCATCGACCAAATCACGGAAGGTATTGGTATCTTTACCTAACAAGAATGCCGTTTCAGGATTAACACCTTCAGAGCTCAAAATTTCATTGGCGCTTCGGCCTAAACGCTGCGTCAACATGACTAACTGACCCGAAGCGGAAATCTCACGAGCTGGCGAGGCGGTCTGCAGTTTTTCAGCAGAAATCTCTTCCGTCAGTTCGAGCAGAACTGGTGAAATCGAGTTTAATTTTTCCAGCGTCTGACCGAAACCAGTCAGTTCTTTTTTCAATTTCAAGATGGTGTCAGCCGCTTTGTCTGAATTTGACCAGGCTTTTTCTCCATCCTTCAACACAGGCAAATCGCCCGACTGTGGCGCACCAAGACTATAGCCTTTGTAGTTACCGCCTTTGATCAGAACATTCAAGTCGCCGTTCAATTCTGTGCGGCTTTCTTCCAATTCCTTAAAGGCCTCAGGTTTACCCTGAATCGCATTCGGTGCAGCTTTACCGATACGCTGGGAGTGCATCAGCGCATCCCCGGCGATCTGATTCTGGATCGACGCCAGCAATTTCTGACTACTGTTCAGATAAACAAAAAATCCGCCCAAGATCAGTAAGACAAACATCGACACGAACAGAACACGAATCTGCCGCTGCAACGACATATTGCCGATGAATGGTAATTTAATATCGCGAGCCTGCTCAAGAACGTCGCCAATAAACGTCAGGTTATTGTCGTGCTCGTCTTTTTTAGCAACGGCTTTGGGAGGGTTAACGGGCGGCGCGAATCCGGACTGCGCTGACTCCAGATCAATGAGCGTAGCGGGATTCAAAGTTTCAGATAACTTGTCTTCCTTGTCGGAAGCAGCCTCTTCAGAACGCAACGGTAGCTTTAGTGCCATTACTCCATCTCCTATTTCCAATTGAAATGCGATTCGGTCAAACTGATTCAGCCGCACGGCTGATCGACCTGCAAGCATCCACAAACCATACGAACAACATACTGAGTTAATTATTATCTTTGTCGCGACAGTCTGCGACGTTGATTTCTACTACGTAGCAAACTACGAATTAAATCCGTGAATTTATAGACCGATATGTAAAAAGTCGCCGTCTTGTATCAAGTTGGCCAGGCTCAATTCGTGCCAAACCTGATTGCTGCTGTCTACATATCGCTCTGTGATCCAAGCTGCTTTAGTTTCTGTTTGGTTTTCTGCCGGATCTTCTTGAACAGTCATCTCAGCGACGTTCCGTAATCCCAATACCTTGCTGACCAACAAACCCGCATTGAAACCGAGGGCAGTCGAAAAAGCGACGATGCGGGAATCAGAATTTATTTCTACTTTGGCCTGACCACGGAACCGTTGAATATCAACGACACCGATCAAATTTCCCCTCAAATTGATCAGTCCGAGGTACCAATCATGCGTCAGGGGCACTTGCGTGATTTGTCCCACCGCACCTATTTCACCCGCATCTTTAAGATTCAGCAAATAGCGGGTCTGATCGATCATCACACCCAATTGATTCGAGCTGACCGCTTCACTGGTCCGGGCAATTTGCATCCGTTCCAGCAACTGCGATTGAAAATCGCGCAGACGTTCGCGACGATCGCCGCGTTTGTCTTCGCTCTTATTTTCAACTTTGTTTTCAAGTTCATTCACTTGATTCATGTCGGACCCACTCTATCTCGCTGACAACTGGCTGACCAATTAACGACTATTCCCGGCTGCTGCTGACTCAACCCAGGCTGGCGATTTTCGCTAACAATTCCTGCGGATCGATCGGCTTCACTAAATAATCACGCGCACCCTGACGCAGGCCCCAAATACGATCTGTTTCCTGGTTTTTGCTGGTGCAGATGATGACAGGAACGTCCTGCGTTTCTGCATCGCGAGCAATGGCGCGCGTAATCTGGAATCCGTTTTGCCCTGGCATTACCACGTCCATCAATATTAAATGGGGTTTGTCGGCCTTAATTTTTAGCAGTGCCTCTTCGCCATTCTCCGCAGTAGAAACAGAAAAACCGTTCTTAGCCAGGATATCCGTTAAAAAATAACGCTCGGTCGGAGAATCGTCCACTACTAATATTTTCTGTATTGCCATGTCTATTCCTTTGAAAATCTTAATTACATAATCTGACAAAAAAACGCACCGATAAACAAACTTTATCCGGCGGTGTAATTGCGCACCGTTGTCAACAAACTGTCTTTTGTAAATGGCTTGGTAAGATATTCATTCGAACCAACTATCGATCCGCGTGCGCGGTCAAATAACCCATCTTTAGACGACAGCATGATGACTGGGGTATTGCGGAACCTGGCGCTTTTCTTAATCAGCGCACAGGTCTGGTAACCATCCAGACGCGGCATCAAGATGTCGCAGAAAATCAAATCCGGATGATAGTCATTGATTTTCGCCAGTGCATCAAACCCGTCTTCTGCCAAGATAACCTGATACCCAACTTGCCCTAAGAAGATCTCAGCAGAGCGACGTATCGTGCTGCTGTCGTCAATAACCATGATCTTCAGATTCTGCTTTTCAACTTGCGTTGTCATAAGTCATCTCAACATTATTCTGGTTACACTAATTACAGTAAATAATTGCCATAGTTCAATATTACAACTATCTATAATAAATTTCCTCAAGAATACCTAAAATCCTCCAAAATTCTACTGGTTTCGTGGAGTTCCCGTGGGAAATGTTTCATTTTTTTCACAATGACGGAAAATATTTCCTAAATTGCAACCATCTCGAAATCTTCTTTTCGTGCGCCGCATTCAGGGCAAGTCCAATTCATCGGCACATCTTTCCAGCGCGTGCCAGGCAAGATACCTTCATCGGGCAGTCCGGCTTCCTCATCGTAAATCCAGCCGCAGATCAGGCACATCCAGGTTTTGAATTCGCCGTCCTGATCGAAATTTCCCGAGATCGTATTTTCCTTAGTATTACTCACTATTTTTCCCTTATTTAAAACTTTAAATTATCTGAACAATTCATTCGATTTCAA
>Ga0206857_1032_pt1 | contig 35505 bp, 45 predicted proteins | sample Alteio_BWOrgCont_49_FD_152865 | JGI IMG/M metagenome (GOLD analysis project Ga0206857, IMG submission 152865) | Enriched cells from forest soil in Barre Woods Harvard Forest LTER site, Petersham, Massachusetts, United States -... | ecosystem: Environmental > Terrestrial > Soil > Temperate forest >...
ATGCCTATCGAATGTTTATGAACCAAGTGCGTGACCTGCAGAACAATAGTGCCATCAGCATGAGGGTGCAGTTAGCCAACGCCAAGGACTCAAATGATATTTCTCAATTGTATGTACCAACAGCCTATAAAGGTGTCAGGGGCATCAAGATAAAGATAATAGTCGATGGGATATCAGGTGGGACAGATATGGGCTTGGTTTTAGATAATATCCATCATCTGGAGCGGAATTCTGACTTTTTAGTCAATGAAATAAGTAAGGATAATAATGACTTAATTGTAAAAGGAGAACTCTATGGACTTTAAGAATTTATTCAAAGCCCCCGTTTTGATTCCTTCCATCGGTCTGGTGCTTATCCTTGGTGCCTTGATCATAAGATCATTCCCTAAGGAGGCTGCGGCCGATGTGATGGATGAAACAGTACCATCAATACCAGCGGCGGCACCAACAATTGAGCCCCGACCCCAAGAGCAGAGCAGCCCAGAGGACCTTCAAATTGAACAGGAGCTCTCGCAAGACCGCCAAGAACAAAAGCAAACCAAGTATTTGAAGAATAAGCTCGAGCAAAGCAATCTTGAGCTTGAAGACGAAAAAGTCATGGCTGAGATCAATAAATTAAAAATGGAGAATATAGGCAATGTAAAGGAATTATCTGATGGTGATGGCAATGGGGGAATCCCAGAAGTCAAGGTGGAATAACGATAATGAAACAATCAATGCAGTTATAATGATGGGTTTGTTCATAAAAGCACTGTTATCCTTTTGCCCGGTTGATTGTTGACGAAAATATCCTTAATATCTGCATACTTTAATATATTGACCCGAGCAATTGGGTCATACGGCCCTTGTGTGTTAGATGAAAGTAAAACCTCCAGCTTCCATCCCTTTGATTTACTAAATTTGAAGGCATCAACCTGATAATCAGAGGGAATTAAATTGAGCAGATGCAGGTAAAAAATGCCGTAATTAAGGGATTTATATTGATTTAAATCTTCGTGATAAATTTGCCTATCTAAATGATCTAACTCTTCGGTTAATTGATGTTGGATAACACTCGCTGAATGATAATTCAAAGAAACCAAGCCCAATTCGATCTTGGAGATTAATAGAAAGAAAAATCCAGCTGCCAAAATACTCAATGACAATGAAACTGTGCTCAAATTCCTTTTGAATTCATCAGATTTTCTCTGCTGGCGGATTTCTTCTGGGAGACGGTATTTGATGGAATTATCTAAATTCTTTAATCCCTCAAAAACTGGATATTGAATATCCACATATTCGACATGAACATTTTTGTCCTTCTTTAATATCTCCAACACTAACGAACGGTTATTGGTCAAAACAATAAATCCCGTATTCCTCTTTTTTAGAAACTCTTCGTTCTTTTTGAAAAAATCCATTTGCGAGCGCTTGATCTCGGCCAGAATATCTTCCTGACTGCTGATTATTCTGGTACGACTGAAAATCAAACCGTCAAACACGGTTAAAAATCGTTCTTCTCCCAGTTCCTCGATAAACACAATGCTCTGATCTAAATCAATCTGATTGGCCACCAGGCATTGGCGCAAGGCAAGCCCATAAGGAACTAAGACCTCGATGCTATCAGGGCTTATCAGGGAATAAATCTCTCTAATTTTCTGTTCCTTGATACCCATCACCTGGAAAAGATGATGGTCAATGCGCTCATCCTGAATCAGATAGGCTTCATGTTGATAGATCTCATTAAATTTGCGGACTAAGATACTGTCCTTTTTTTCAATGGGTTCCTCGACAGATGAGGCGATCATCAGGTCCACATCAAGCACACAAGCCCTCGCCGGCCCCCTTGAAGATAAAACCGTATTGGTTTTCTCCAAGGAGCTCAGCTTACTGCCATCGCTAAAGAGAATATGATTATTAAAAAGAAAATAATTCATCTTAAAAACTCCGGATGATATTTTTCGGTGTAATAAAAATGACTAGCTCTGTACGTTCACTTGATTTGGCCTTGTAGGAAAAGGCATTGCCTAAGAATGGAAGCTTATCTAAATAAGGAATACCCTCGATCGAATTGCTATGTGTGTTGCTGATAAGGCCTCCCAAAATAAGGGTTTTTTCTGGCTCTAGTCCGACATTGGTGGTGATACTTTTGGTTGAAACCTGCGGTTCTTGAATGCTTAAGCCATTACCAACCGGGACAGTAGTCATAGAATCAAGGGTGTTGACTGCCGCAGAGATATTCAACACTGTTTTCTTTTCGTCGATCTTGGCTTCCAGTCGCATGGTGAGCCCGTCGGAAACTTCAGAAGTTGTGACTTGTGATTGGGTGACATTGTTCCCAATTGTTTGCCCGGTTCCCGAAATATACGGAATACTCGTTACTTCCTGAATAATACATGGGAATTGATTTGATACCGTGATGGAAGGCTTGCTAACCACATCAACATCCCCCATTGAGTCCAAGGCCTTAAGCACCATCGAAACACCTGTGCTTGAAGTGCCGCTGGTGGTGTTTGGTCCTGTGGCAGAAAGAGTCAATAATTGTCCACTTAAGAAACCGGATGCTGAGAAATTAGTTGCTGCTGTGATATTATTCAAACCACGCAAGCTTTGGGCAATGGCGCTCCAATCGATACCTGTCTCGTGATCGTTGGATAATTTGACTTGAACAATCTGGATTTCAAAACTTTGCTGACGGCCCAAATTTTCGTTGATGGTGGAAACCAATTCACCAATTTGATCGAGCACTCCCGGTTTGTCCGTCACAATAATGGAGCCGCTGACACGGTTGAGCGAATAACTGCCAAGTTTAGGCGTGATCATGGACTTAATGTTATTTTCCAAATCCGTCCATAATGACAGTTTGGCGGAGCTATTCTGATACCAAATTTTGGTACCCACCTTGACCTGCTGATCTTGTTGCTGATTGGACGTTGAAGCATTGTTATTGTCCGTGGTGTTATCATTAAACGAACTATTGGATGTTTCATCTGTAAACGACTGGTCAACAGCCGGCATATTGATGCTAAAAATACGCGTCTCAATTTCAGTAATGATAAGGTCGTCCTGAGAAACCTTGAAACCATACCCAAAGCGATAAAGCAGGCTTTTCAAAGCCCTCCATATTTCGATATTCTCAAGATTAATCGATGTTTTTTGTTCATCGATATCAGAAGTGGTAATTACATTTAAGCCAGTGACCTGAGAAATCGTCGAAAAATAAATCTTAAGTGGCAAATTATTACCCTTAAGTGTGATTTTCGAATTCAAAGATGGTGGTAGATTTGATATTGGCAGTTTCTGCGGCGGGGAAGAGTCTTTCTTCTCTATTATACTGTCCGACAAAAGATCCATTTTAGGCGTGATGGATTTATCAATAACATGATCCACCGAGGAACTCAATTTGTGGATGGTCATCTTGGTATAATAATTATCATTGGCAATGAATCTTAAAATATAGTTTTCACCTGATGTATCGCTCACCGTCATTTCTGCCGTCTCAGAATCTGTGGGCATGAGTTCCAGCATATTGGGGTCCTTATCATTACGCTGGACAACATAGGAGTCAGCACCAAAACCGCGGATCACCTCGGTCACCGGTGCAGGAAACACAAGCGTCGTCATATGGTCCCTTTTGACGTGAATGTAGATTTCTTTGCCGTCATATAGGTAATCCTTGATCTCAGCATGAGCAATGGATAAAAACAAAAAAACGGCAAGAAGTGATAAGAGAAAAGTTTTCATGGGAAAAGAACCTTTTGGGGGGAATTGAAATACAACTTTGGAACTTCAGGGGGAAGACAAAATCAATCATACATCATATTGATTATTTGTCAACAAAAAATTTATCAATGATTAATACTGGATGATCGAAAACGGATTAAAGCTTAATGCCAAGGTTGGGGAGTATGCTGATGATGCCAGTGGCGAAAATGAGGGCAATGAAAAACCAATAGATGAATTTATTGAAACCTTTTAACTTATAATCACCCATCAGTTTTTCACTAGATGCAATGATACCGAGAATAACCGCGGGTGCAATCAGAACAACGATTTGAAGGACCATTAAATTTAAAGCTAGTTTAATAAGGTTAAAAGAAAAAAGCGGGATCAACACAGCTGGAATGGATTCAATTAAATAGACCTTAAACCAATGTTTTCTCCCCCACCCTAAAGCTTCAGTTACTCCCCATGAACTACCCAGCGAAATCACGATGAGCGCAATGAAGGACGCAGTGATCAGGCCAACACCAAAAACATAGGGGGCAAAATGACCAGCCACGGACGTCAAACTTTGGGAAAGAATTTTCGGTGAAGTAAAATCCAAGGAATTAGAATTGATCCCGATAGCAGAGACGGCAATGGCTACCATGATTAATTCCGAAAAAATGGCACCCACCAAGGTCTCAAATCGTACCGCCCAGACATTGCTCTTATCTGTCCCCTTCTCGACCGTGGCGGAGACCTGGTAAAAGAGCATGAAAGGCATGATCACAGCGCCAATATTGGCCGCCAACATGAAGATAAAATCAGGTGAGGTGGAGAAATAAAACGGAGTGACTTGAATCCCGTTGCGCGCGGTCAAGAACGCCGCAACGATCCACACAACTGCAAAAATCAAGGACACAATCAGCAAAGGCTTTTCAGCTTCAGCATATTTACGGTTATAAACCACCAGCAGATGGGCCACAAAAGCAATCGGCACAGAAATCCATGGTGAAATCCCCATCATCTGAAAACCGACAGCGATCCCGGTGTATTCAACCACATAACTGATGACATCGACCAAGGCCATGGGGATGGCACACAACACCGCGATGCGTCGTTGATAATTTACCCTGATTAATTCACCCAGGCCTTTGCCCGTCACCACCCCAACCCTGCCTGCCACCTCCTGGATCACATATAAAGGAATGACCAGAAGCATCAGAAACCACACCAGCTTGGTCCCATATTGCGCGCCAGTGTCAGCCGCGGTGATGGCACTGGCCGCGTCCACGTCCGCGATCATCACCAGCCACGCCGGGCCCCAGGTTTGAATGATTTGACCTACTCTGGCTTGAAAACGCTTCATATTAGAACTCGTATTCCATGACCCATTTTAATTCATGTCGCGGTGCTGCATCAGAGATACCAAACAGAAAACCAATATCATAATTCAGGTGACCGAATAAATTCCCGTAAATGCACGGCCCCACCTGATGGCTTTGCTCATCATAGTCCAACTGATGGTCTATTTTACTAAAATCGTCCCAATATTCAAAGCCCGGTTCAAAATATCGTGAAAGCCTGTATCTGGTGCTCCAAGATATTCCTGCATCGGTATCAGGGTCAGCGCCACCGCCCACCTCTTGGTTAAAACTGATATTAAGGATATTGGTGAATTTGCCGATGGACTTTTCCAATAATATCTTGCCTTCAAACTGGCCTACTTGCTTATGGTCAATAGGTGCTTCATAGGCCAAATATACACCTGGGTCAACCCAATATTCACCCTTGGGAGCCAGTTGGAAAATATTTTCCCACTCCAGATGGGTCACATAAAACGGCGTGATTGAGGCGCCCGCAGGCTGAGTTTCGTCTTCCAGTTCTAACTCCGTGTGCCAAAAACCTGTTTACCCCATAACCAATGGCTTCGTGATATTCCTGTACCGCGTTTTTATCCTTATTAGGATCAAAATCATACACCCCTGTATTTTCAAGCTCCAATTCGCCTTCCTCGGCATCAGGCGCAAAAACTTGCTTTTCGGCAAAAGCAGGATGGGATAGTCCAAAGGCAAAAATAAACATGATAGAAAACAACACAATTTTTAATTTCATAAAATTCCCTTATGTCTGTTATATGGATTATTGTGCAACAATAGTGCCCTTAGGATTTGGATGCGTGAAATCCCCCCAATAGCCATAGGTCCCAGCCTTTAAAGGCCCCAAATATACAATTATTTGCTTATGGCCTTCCACTGCTTGTTCCCTGTCTAAATCAAAGCTTTCAAACTCTTCAGCGGTCGGGTCCTGATTATCCACGGTGATCTGCAGCTTTTTGCCAGCAGGAACGATTAATGCAAGCGGATCAAATTGATGGTTTTTAATCACAATGGTTGGCGTCGTTGAATTGTCTTGCGCATGTGCCATGGAATAAAAAGACAGCACCATCAAAAAAACCAACATTCCCTTTAATAAGTTATTCATTACCTTACTTTCCTTTCGTTCTTTGAATAGGACCATGCCCTTGCTCCAACTCCCAACAGCTGGCACAATCTGAAAGCATCTGCTGATATGACACAAGACATATTTGCTTGCTGCGTGGGCATTTGATCTCATAACCCTGCTTGGTCTTAATATAGAGAAGCTTCCCAGCGTCGGACCTTACCTCGATCACTTTTTCACCATTCCTTATGGTGACTTTTTCCTTCATAGATGGAGAAATAAAAAGCCCTATTCTTGGTTTAGAAAAGGGCTCTGGATTTACTGATCTCACGCCTCTGTTTAATTTGGCCTATATAAGTCAACTTATGACTTAGTTTATTCAAAGATTTATTTTTGTCAAGAAAAATATTTCACGTTAATTACAGGCGGGCTAAATAAAGAAGAGAAACTGGAATAATAATCCCCCAGGCGAGCCAAAACCACACCATCCAGGGCTTGGTGTATTTAAAGGCCATCATGACACCTAAAATCGTGGTCACCAAAATCCCGACCGTCATCAGCAAAACCAAATAACGAAAAGGCACCGAGGACTTAGGGACTTTATTGGCATCAACCCAGCGTTGGTCTTTGTGTACTTGTGAAAGGCTTTTGATAATGGCGGGCGGCGTATAATTGCCATCGCGACTGGCCTCATGCAAATCGAAAGTCTGCCATGCGCCGCTGATAGTAAAAAAAAGCAGTAAAGGGGCAAAAAATACCCCAAGATACAAATGCACATTGCGCATGGCTTTTATGTTCATAATTTAACCACCCTTTTGTCAGTTTTATCCTTATAAACATTGCGTGCATCGAAAATAAGGCGAGCGTTCTTTAAAATCAAATTATAATCAACGGCTGTATGGTCAACCGCAATCACAACCACATCATAGCCCTTAATATTCACTGCTGTCAAATCAACGGCTTTTAAGTCAACCCCCTCTAGCTTTAGATAAGGGATCAAAGGATCATAATAATCCGCCTTGGCTTTTTTCCTTAATAATTCGAGCAATTTAATTGCCGGCGATTTTCTTAAATCTTTGACGTCTTTCTTATAAGTCACCCCAAGCACCAACACCTTGGTCGAGGAAAACGGCTTTTTCACCAACTTCTTAATCCGTTCCACCGCGTAAGCCGGCATATTGGCGTTGGTATCTGCGGCAAGCTTAATGAATTTGCAGCTGAAATCATAATGCCTGGCCTTCCAATAAAGATACAAAGGGTCTTCAGGGATGCAATGGCCGCCAACACCTAAGCCCGGATAAAACGGCATAAAACCAAAAGGCTTGGTTTTAGCTGCTTCAATCACCTCCCAAACATCAATCCCTAGGGCATGGCACATCTGGGCAATCTCATTGATCCAACCGATATTGACAATGCGGAAAGAATTTTCCAAAAGCTTGGTCATTTCTGCTGCCCGGGTGGTAGAAACCGTATGTACTTCTTTGATGACCTGGCTGTAAAGTAAAGCCGTTAATTCGGTGCATTTGGAAGTCAGTCCCCCAACGATCTTAGGGATCGCGGCCACAATGAATTGTTTATTGCCAGGATCAATGCGTTCAGGCGAAAAGGCCAAAAAGAAATCTTCCCCTGCTTTTAAATGGCTGTTCTTTTCTAATTCAGGCTTGATCAGCTCATCAGTTGTCCCAGGATAGGTGGTGCTCTCTAAAACCACCAGCATGTCTTTATGCAAATGTTTGGAAATGCTTTTGACAGCGCTCAGGATAAAAGAAATATCCGGCGTATATTTGCGTTTCAGTGGGGTCGGCACGCAAATGATGACCACATCAGCTTCTGAGAGCAAATTAAAATCAGTACTGGCATCAAAATTCTTTTTAGAAATCATCCGTGCGATCAAGCTATTGGGTACATCTGTAATATAGCTTTTCAAATTCTTGATCCTGTTGACTCGGTTTTCATCGGTATCAATGCCTGTTACCTTAAATCCTTTTTCAGCAAAGGTAATGGCCAACGGCAGGCCTACATAGCCTAAGCCAATGACGGCAATGCGCACCTGTTTCTTTAGGATCTTGTTCCTCAATGTCATGGACATACACTTCCCCTGAGTTCATTCAAAAGACTTAAAATAACTTCAATCATGGACTTTGTCAATCTTGTAATTTTCTGTTACATCAATGGCAGAAACATAAGTTAAGTCCGGCGCCCAGCGCATGGGAAATACAAGACCTGTTCTCTTAAAACTAACCACATAGATGGGATACTTAGAATTGGCCGTCGACGCCCTCTGGGTAAACCAGGTATGGTCCAATGGCGTATCTTCAGCGGCCCCAATGTAATGCCATTGGCCATCCCAGATTTCAACCCAGGTATGGTTACCGCTTTGGTCCGGCCACATCGGTGTAGCCGCAATACGTGCTGGAATATCAACCGAACGCAAGGCATCAACCAGTAAAATGGACAACCCAGTACAAGAAGCGTAATGTGCCTTGATTGATTCATACGGGCTTTGATCAGGCTTAGGCCGTTTGGTCAAATTATAGTAAACGCGGAAGGTACGAAAAACTTCCATATTTAATTTTCCCACAGCTTCATCAATGGTTTTGCATTGTTTTGCAATGTTAATAAAACGATGGTGGAAATCGCCCCGCCAATTGTCCCTGCGTTCGTTTAAAGAAGCATACGGCAAAACATCATTAAAGAATATCTCCTGAGGGATAGTCTTTCCCCACGGCACTTCAGTCATAGCCTGATAAGCTAATTTGATATTTTCTCGAAGAAAAACTGGTTTAATCGTTTGATGGTCGACATCTGGCATATTGCTCATCAAAAAGTCAAACGCTTCCGGGTGGTCACCAGCCCATACAGGTATGGTCACGCTCAGCATCAATAAAAGAAAAACGATATATTTCATGGATCTGGTGTTTCTGATTTAAGTTTATAAAATTCAGGCTCTGTCGGCAAAAGCTTGATGGCTTGATCAAAATCTGCGATGGCCAATTTATTCATGCCCTTTGATCGGTAAAGCAGGCCACGACTACGGTAAAGCCATGGATTGTCCCTAATCTCTTGCATGGCTTTGTTCAAATCCGCCAAGGCCAAATCCGTCTTACCTTCCTGAGCGTATAACATGCCTCGGTTATTATAGGCCCCCATATAGCTGGGTTCAATTTGAATGGCTAAATTATAATTGGCCATGGCCAAATCCGGATAACCTTTGGTGGCAAAAATCAATCCACGGTTACTTAAAGCAATAGGATCAAGCCGGCCTAAACCGATGATCATATTATAGTCAGCCAAGGCATGGTCCAGATCACCTTGATTTTGGTAGGCTGCTCCCCGATTTAAATAAGCCCGCCAGCTTCGGGGTGATTCATGCACGGTATTGTCCCAAAGGCTTAACTCATCCCGCCATACTTGATTGCGCTGGTAGGTCAATATCGAATAAACAAGCAGGAATATAAAAAGAATACGGATAGCAACCGACCTTTTATCACCGTTAAACAACGAAAAAATAAGGGTCGATAAAAAAATGGCGAAACCTACCAAGGGCAAATACGCCCGGTGCTCATAAACAAGATCATTATTAGGCCAAAAGCTTGATTCAGGCATAAGGGTCAGAAAAAACCACAAGACACCAAAGGACATTAACCTAAATCTTTGCCTTAAAACAAAAGCAATGGCAATCAATGCGCCTATTAAACTGATGCTCAAAAAGGTTGGGACATCAAGGCGAGTGACCAAGGTATAATCATACTCTATCCGTTGATGCAATGGCACAATCAACAACTTTAAATACGTTAGGATAACCCTACTCTGGGTCAGTGCATAATCTGTGACACTCATTCCATTGGAAGTACCATGGAAAAAATCTTTGATAGTCGAAAGCCGCGGCATAAGCCATACGATGGGAAAAACAAGCAGGGTCAGGAAATACGGCCCAATCCTCTTCCATGGAAATTTTTCTTCCTCGCCAAAATACCACTGATAAAGCACGATCATCACAGGCAGAGATACTGCATTTTCCTTACAAAAAAAACTTAAAATAACGCAGAGCAAGGACGCGGCATAAAGGGCCTTCTTTTTTTCCTGGATGGATTTAATATACAGCACCAGCGACAAGACATAAAAAAAAGCAACTAACAAAACTCCCCGCTGATAAAGATAATTCACCGACTGTGTTGCTAACGGATGAACTAGGAAAATGGCAGCGGTAGAAAATGAAAGCCATCGGTCTTTTGAGGAGATCAAGTTTATCAATTGCCACACCAGCACAGCAGTAGCTACATGGATCATCAAATTGAGCAGATGAAAGCCTATCACATTGAACCCGCCCAATTTATAATTAAACGCAAAAGTCAACGAGGTCACAAAACGTGTCGGCTCGTGGGCCCACATATCGCTTAAATGGCTTAAATCCCGGATGGAATAATTATTAACAATGCCGACGAAATCGTCGAGATGAAAAGAATTAAGAAAAGAATCTGAATAGACAAGGCACCCTAATAGAATTAGAGCCAGGATAGGGATCATAGAAAACTTAGAGGGCTTTTTTCAATTGTTCAAAGACACGGGTATTAAGCGTAAAGGCGCGGGTTCGCCATGAAGCCGTCATCTCATCTTTATACTTTTCCCATACCTGAGACCAGCACAGCCAGCCACTTTGAGGGCCCATACGATTGACCCAAGGACTGTTCGGATAATAACTAAATATGCCATCAGGAAAAGTATAATTCTTAACCGCTTTATACGGCCAATAGGTCCAATGAAAGCCAAAATCATTAAAGGCTTTCAGTTCATCACGCAGGTATTCGTGTTCATTGGCATAGCCGTTGCGGTAATTGACCCCAAATTCCCCCACATGCACGGGTCGCTGCTTGGCTTTAGCACATTTAAAATACCCCTCCATCCTTTTGCGGAGCACATCCTTATTGCAAGCTTCTAACGGGTAATGCATATACGGGATTAAGTTAAACGCGAACTCCATGGGCTCATAAAAATGGATACTATAAATCCAGTTATCATCTTCAAAATCATCCAGTACGTCGATTTTCTGGGCCCAAAAATCCCCTTCAATAAACAGCATATGGTTTTGATCATGGCGGCGAATGGCCTTGATAACCTTACGGTAAAATTCATTAAGCAGACTAACATCATCAAGGACCGATTCATTAAGCAAATCATATCCGGCAATGATGGTCTCATCCTTATAACGCTCAGCTATTTTTTCCCAAAGCGCATAGGTTTTCTCACGGTTGGATTTCTTGGTCCATAATTCGGTCTTACGGTCCAAGCTGTCTGAATGCCAATCAGGATTTTGAGCGCCGTAGGCGGCATGCAGGTCCAAAATCACATAAACTTTATGTTTGCGTGCCCAAGCAAGGGCGCGGTCGATATATAAAATTTCCTCTTCATCCTCTGCAATCTTATAATGAAACGGCAGGCGAATGCAGTTCATGCCCCACAAAGACACCTGTTTAAAATCAGATTCGGTAATAAAATTGTCCCTGAAACGTTTTAATAATTCAGCCAAGGCCTTGGGGCCACATTTTTTAGCAAACTCTTTTTCAAATAACTGCTGCGGGGAATGCGGTGCCTGAGTAAAATAAGCTTCCATCATCAACCACCCCCCAAAATTGACCCCTTTGAGCTTGATCTCTCGGTTCTGCCCATCAATCACCGACGTCTTTTCCCGTCGAACAAAACCCTCGCTCATATCAACTCCCTGGATTTTAAAATAAGCGTAAATTCATGCGCTGCAGTCGGCTCAGCTGTGATCGAGCCGTCGTTATGCCCACCATTGACCTCTAAAAATTGTTTGGGCTCGCAGGCTGCTTCAAAAAGTTTTTGGCCCACCCAATAAGGCACCACTTCATCTTCCGGGCTATGGATAAACAATTTTGGCGTTTTGATGTTTCTGACCTTAGCAATGGAATCAAATCTCAGATTCAATAAAAAGGACGGAACGAAGGGATAATGGACACGCGCCATGTCAGTGGCATTGGTAATGGAGGATTCAACCACCAACAAAGCAGCCTTACGATGGACCGCCAAATCAATCACCACCACTCCTCCTAAAGAGGCCCCATAAAAAATCAAATTATCCATATTAATATCATGACGTGACTGTAAATAATCGCAAGCTGCCTGTGCATCCAAATAAATGCCTGCTTCTGAAGGGCGGCCATCACTTTTACCATAGCCGCGGTAATCAAAAATAAAAACATTTAATCCCAAATCATAAAAAAACTTGACCTTAAACAAGCGGTCACTGATATTGCCGGCATTGCCATGGGCAAAAAGCAAGGTTGAGCGGGCATGCGGATTCTTAAAGAACCATCCATGGAGCTTCACCCCGTCCCTGGAATGAAAGAAGACATCTTCCCAAGGAAGGTCAAACTGCGCGGGGCTCATGGTCATCTCCCGGCTTGGGAAAAACACCCCCACCGTTTCCAGATAGCGCACCAAGGCAGCAAAAGCTGCCACCATGACTAGCAGTATAATAAATAAATCAACCAAGAAAGGTGGCATTACTAAGTATCCCGTTGAGGAACCAAGGACAGCATCAGGCGTATCGATTTAAGGATGTCTTCCAATTGGCAGGGTTTTGATAGGTAATGATCAGCCTCGAGATTTACACCCTTTTTAAAACTTTCCAGCTCATTCTGGGCTGAGACAATGATCACCGGCAGCCATCTTTTGGTCGGTGGGTTTTGCCTTAGCTGGGCCAAGACCTGCCATCCGTCCATTTTCGGCATGTTCAAATCAAGAATAATCACATCAGGGACCTCAGCCTTGATTTTTTCCCATGCTTCCTGCCCGTCTTCGGCGGTGATCACATGATAATTTTGCGAAGCAATCTTTTGGGCCATGATCTCAAGGACCACTGCCTCGTCATCAGCGATCAATATCTTAATAGGATGTTGGCTCATTTGGCAGAAGAGTAATTCTTAAGATCGTAATGGATCGAGGTGGCCGGCATCTCAATGCGGTCAATGGTGACCTTGGCTTTCTTGAAAAAATCAAGTGCCATGGTGTCATGATAATCTGAAAACACCACCACCCGTTTGACTCCTGCAGAAATCAAGGCCTTGGCACAGGTGGTGCAAGGCATATTGGTGACATAGGCAGTTGCCCCATCCACCGGATGGCCGCGTTTGGCTGCCTGGACAATAGCATTCATCTCTGCATGCACGGTGCGGACACAATGATTGTCCACCATCAAACATCCGATATCTTCACAATGTTCATCACCTGGGATAGAGCCATTGTAGCCGGTAGCAATCACATTTTTGTGTTTAACCAGCACACAACCACAATGCATCCTGGGGCAAGTCGCCCTTTCAGAAGCCAGCATGGCCAGCTTCAAAAAATACTCATCCCAATCAGGTCTTTTAGCCATTAAAATCTCTCCCTGTTTTCTATTCTAACAAATCGCCGGTGTATTGTGAAATTTTTCGCTTAATTGTAAGGCTTAAGCCTATTCTTCAAACGCCTGATACCTTCTTTAAAAATATCGGTTTCTGGCAACAGGCTTACTATCATATAAGCTTCCTTGTCAAAATCAAAAAAATAACCAGGGTAAACCAAGAGATGCTCTTCTCTTAAGAATTCTAACACCCACTCCTCCTCGGATTTGACAGCCGGTATACGCAAGGTTGCGTACCATCCCCCTTGAACGGCTAACAGGGAACTTGAGTGCAGATGCATTTGATCACTAAGCCACTGATAGTTGGCCTTTGTACGTTCCTTGATCTGCTCTTGTATCTTTGGCGCCATTCCAAACCATTGATTCAGTGCATTTTGTACCGGCGTGTTCACCGACAAATACGTATCCGCAATGATCTCTAGGCGTGATAAAGCTTCATTTAAAACAACCTGCGGGCCAGAGCTCAGAATCCACGCACATTTCATCTGAGGCAAGGCCATAGACTTAGACAAGCCTCCAAGCGTAAAGGTGAGGACCGAATGATTGCCCACACAAGAGGCCAGATTGCCCTCATTAAAATGATAATGCCAGAAAACCTCATCTGAGATGATACTCATGCGATGCTTTTGGCAAATTTGATTTAATCCATTTAATTCCGCCTGGTTTAAATATGAGCCCGTGGGATTATTGGGATTGACTAAAATAATAGCCCTGGTTTTAACATCGATTAAATCTTCCAAAGCTTTCAAATCAAGAGACCAGCGGTTGCCGTCATACTCAAGCGGATAATAATCGAAAGCCACATCATTGATTTCCAACAAAAATTGAAATAATGGATAGCTTGGAGCAGGGACCAGAACCTTTTCCCCCGGATTGACCAAAAGCCGCATCAGAAAGGAATACGCCTCTGAAGTGCTGGCGGTCAAAACCACTTGGTCCGACGGAAAATTATAATATTTGGCCACGGCCGCACGGGCCTTATGTGTGCCGCAAGCATCTGGATGATACTGCAAATTTTCAGGCTGGGTTAAAACTCCAAGTAAATCAGCAGGATAAAAAAAACCACATTCCGTGGGATTGGACGCAGTTAAATCAACGATGGGTATCTGCTGTTTTTTTAATTCTTCCAGGGCCAGGTTTAAGGCATTGACCTGTTGTGACCACTGCGTACGGCGGGCAAAATGAAAATTATCCATGTGATTCTTTTAATTGAGCTAATTCTTTTTCTTTGGCAGCAAAGGCGCGCTTTAGCTCGTCATGTTCTGTCTTGGTCACCCATTGCACATCTTCCCGTTTTTCTTTGAGCTTGCTGTTTTCAGACTTTAATTCCCGTATCTCACGAACATTGGCCTCAAGGGTGCTTTGCTGGCTGCTGGCCTTGATGGAAAACTGGCGTTTTTCCTCTTGGGCCTGGTCAAATTTGATTTTTAATTCCTGCAATTCCCGCTCCAGTCGCAGGCGGTTGGAGTGTTCCTTTTCCAAGTCAGCTTCGGTGCGGAAAATCTGGTCTTTTAAATCCTTCTCATGATGTTTAAATTTCTCGAGCGTTTCTTGCTCTTTTTCACGCCAACTTTTTTCCAGGGCCAATTTTTCAACCAAGCCCTTGCTCTCAGTCTTTTGTTCTTCAGCTACTTGCTGGGTGCGACGCTGGTCCATTTTCAACTTTTCAATCTCCCCCTGCAGGGATTGGTTGTGCTTCTCCCAGCGTTCGGCAATTGATTTCCAATCCTTGGTATCAACCACTGACGCTTCAGGCTCCAGCTGCTGCCTTTTTTCCTTTTTCTTACGGGCCTTGACCACCGGGTCAGAGGGCAACATATAGATCACAAGGCCCAATGCGACTAAAACCACAAAACTAAAAATAATGATCCAAAACATATGACTTCCTTAAAATTATAAATTAGATGTGAATAAAAGAGTATATCTCATGTAAAGGTTTTGGCAACAAATTTGAACCTAGTTAGTTTTGGAGACTTAACTGCTGCAAATTGCGCTTGGCTTGATCAAAGGAAGGGTCAACCTTCAAGGCTTGTTTTAAATTGAACACGGCATTAGGCCGGTCCCCCAGATGAAGATAGACAAAGGCCAAATTATTATAAACAGCTGGGTTCCTTTGATCAGTTACAGCTGCTTGTTTTAATTTCTCCAAAGCGTCCTTCCACAACCCCATGGATGATTCATTCTGGGCCCAATCAAAAAGGATTTCATTCGTGAATTTTAGATAAAAATTTCTAGCAGTTTCATTGCTGGCCTTGCCTTCGTAGCCTGTCATGATGATGTATGATTTTCTAAAATGGTCTTCTGCCAACTGCGGCTTACCATTGAAATAATACGCCTTTGCAAGCAGCAAATGCCCTCGGCCAAAATTAGGCTCATAACGCAACATCCGCTCAAACAAGGCAATCTCACTGCGCCAGAAAGTATTTTGGTACCAGGTTAGCATGAAACACGAGGCGATCATAATGCCTAACACCCACTCCCTCAGCCTCAATGGGAGGGAATCAAACAAAAAGACAACAATCATCAAAATACCGACAATGGGAAGGTATAAAAAATGTTCGCCGGTGAGGATAAAGGAATACTCGTTAATCAAAGGTGCGATATTAAGCACCGGCAAAAGCGTTGCCATAAACCAACCTAAACCCAAAATCAGGATAAATTGCCCCTCTGTCCATCGTTTGTAAATAAAAACTAGGGCGCAAAGCGCCACTATGGCAGCAATCCATGAAAAAGTATTGGACTGTAAAATATCCGTACTTCGGTAATAATGCAAATCATAGGGAAAGAATATAAGCCGTAGGTCCATGCCCAGCACGCGTGGGATAGCTGCAAGGCGAAGATATAACTCTCCCTGAGACGATGTGATCGCATGCGACAATGAGGCCCCAGTGATTTCTTGGCGTAACCACAAGAGGCCAAGAGCAGAAAGAATCCACATGAGCCATGCGCCTAATGGCTTTCTTCCTCTGGCATAATCAATGACCATCACCAATGGGACCAACATCAGAGCCTGTTCCTTGCTAAAAAAAGCGAGTATAAAACATAATAGGCTTGCCGCGTACCATTCTTTGAGATAGGCATTCAAAGCCAGAAGCACGAATAAAGCCATCCATAGATTTGAAATTCCAGCCACACAGCTGACAGCTTCTGTTTGTACCGGGTGAATTAAAAAGAATAAGGCACAGATCCAGGCAAGATGCTCGGCAACTTTAAGTCTTTTTAATAACGAGAAAATCAGTAAGCCGTTGGTGATATGCACCAGAACATTAAAGAAATGAAAGCCCGCAGGATTAAAACCAAATAAAAAATACTCCAGGCGATAAAGTATTTCTAGAATCGGGCGGTAATAGGTGTTGATACCATCGCCAGCTGCAGGCATGAAGAACGCCTGATACCAATGGGAGATATCCGCGATATGAGGATTTTTAAGGATAAAGACAACGTCATCATGGACAAAAGGATGACGGATGGCATTAAAATAGGCGAGTAATCCGAAAAAAACGAGTGAAAGAGCAGCGTAGCTGCCCATTAGCCACTTACATCCTTCTTGAACTTAACAGCAAATTCGACGATCCGTTCGTAATACCCGTCGATATCAGCAATCATCTGTTGCATGCCATCAGTTTTGCCTTCCTTGGCTAACATTTCTATTTTCAAACACGTGGCATACAAAGGTTTAGCGGAGATATTTCCGGATGACCCTTTCATGGAGTGGGCGATTTCCTTGATCTTGGAGATATCACCCGCAGTCACGGCTTCACCCAATGCTTTTCTTTTGATCACAAAATCTTCCTGATAAATATCAAAGAGTTCAGCCAAGAGCTCTTTGTCATCTTGCACACGCTCTAAGGCATCTTTTAAATCGATGATTTCTTCGCTCATAATGACCTCTCAATTTTTTAATCGTTGACTAACGAGACTAATAATTTCCTCATAAAGCAAATTACGGTCAATGGGTTTGGACACATAGCCGTCCATCCCGGCCGCAATATAGCGTTCTTTGTCACCAGCCATGGCATTGGCCGTCATGGCGATGATAGGCACATGCAGGCCCGTTTGCTTTTCTTCCCGACGGATGACCTGGGTCGTTTCAATGCCGCTTAACTGGGGCATATTATCATCCATCAGGATCACATCAAAAGTTTGGTTGTTGAGGATATTCAAAACCTCCTGGCCATTTCCAACCGGCGTCACCTTCCATCCAAGTTTCTCTAAAATCCTCACTGCAATGCGTTGATTGACCGTATTGTCCTCAGCCAATAGTATCCTCAAATTTTGAAGCTCCACAGGCATAACCGTAGTCGCACTTGCAGAATCATGTTGAACGGTCCTTACTTTGGCAAATAATTCTGCCTTATAGCCAAAGATGATACTAAATCTAAAAGTACTGCCAGTGCCTTCCTTACTTTCGACCTCAATAGAACCTCGCATCATTTCAACGATCTTCTTGCAGATGGCAAGGCCCAAACCAGTACCGCCGTAGCGCCGGGCGGTGACATTATGAGCATCGGTAAACACATCAAAAATCTTAGGCAGATTTTTAGGTGGGATGCCAATACCGCTGTCGATAATCTCAAATACCAATTCAGAATCCTTATCAGTCAATGATTTGGTCTTCACATTGACCTGCACCTTGCCTTTATGAGTAAATTTAATCGCATTGTTGATCAGATTGACCAAAACCTGCCGTAAGCGTACAGGATCGCCCACCAAGAGATGAGGAATTTTGGGGTCAATAGACCAGACCACATCCACTCCCTTATTACGCGCCAGGACCATGAGGCCTTTACAGACATTCTTAACCACATCAGGCACGTTGATCTCAATTTCTTCGATCACCACCTTCCCGGCTTGCGCCCGGGAAAGGTCCAAGATATCATTGATGAGGCTGAGCAAATTATCAGCCGCATCTTTAGCGACTTTCAAATTATCTTTTTGCTCTTCATTCAAAGGAGTATCCAGGGTCAGGTCAATCATCCCGATAATGGCATTCATGGGGGTCCGCACCTCGTGGGACATCTTGGCCAAGAAAACACTTTTCGCACTGTTAGCCTCCTCAGCGGCGAGCTTGGCCTGCAGGATCAATTCCTGGGACCGCTTGCGATCTGTAATATCCTGCAACATACCGACGGACCCGACGACCTTTCCTTTTTCATCCTTCAAGATGTTGACCGATAAATCCACATCGATGATGGAACCATCCTTGCGGACAATCTTAGTTTCCATATGATGCTTAAAACCACTTTGACGGATATTCTCCTGACGAATGGCTTTCCATTCTTCAGGTGGGTACATGGAACTCACTGGCCGATGCAAAAGATCTTTAGGGCCCATGCCAAATAATTGTTCAGCAAAACTGTTCCAGGAAATGATACGCTCTTTTTCATCCGTCATGGTGATGGCAGCGGCCGAATTATCGAGAATGATCCTTAATTTATTCTCAGACTCTCGCATCTGGGCTTCTACTTGCTTTTCACGGCTGATATCATACAAGGTGCCAATGGAGCCGATGATCTTTCCCTTAGCGTCTTTAACGACGGAAATTGATGCGCTGACATCCAGCAGAATTCCCTTCTTGCATATCACCTTGGTGATAATGTTTGAATGCATGCCCTTGTGGCGAATATTTAATGAACGGATACGCTTCCATTCTTCGGCTGGATAAAGAATGCTCACATGCTGATTAAAAAGGTCAGCCCGGCCCATGCCTAGCATTTTCTCGGCCATAGCATTCCAGGCCATAATGCGTTCCTGGCTGTCAGTGACCGTAATGGCTGAAGGAGAGTTTTCGAAAACCACTTTAAAAAGTTGTTTAGACTCCGTCATGTCAGTCTCTAAACATTTTTTGACTTTGATCTCTTTGTTCTTGCTCATATTGAACTCTTACTCAATTGAATATTTTTAAAAATGGCGACGATATTAAACAAACCTATCACGCCAGCTAAGACCAACAGACAAATTTTAAACATATGCACCCAATTACCGGTAAAATCAACCGGCTTTAAAGAGTGTAACATCAACGAGATCAGAAAAACAATAGGGAGAATCGAAAAACCGCAGATCAAAAAAATGAGAAGCGAAAAAAGACAGCAGATCAAAATAACGTAAAGGTTATATTTTAAGAGACAACCCTTAGACATTTTGCTGGCTGCTATTCCAATACGTTGCATAGTATTATGGTATCATCAAAACTCGTGACAGGCACGAGTTTTATGTCACGAGTTTCATCTTTCAAACTTAACCACATTCTGCCACCAAGAATGGCTGTCCCATTCGAGCGCTTGTTTCCATAACCCACGGGCAGTCTTAGTCTTAAGATAATCAGGGGCGCGTTTAAAAAAGGTGCGAGCGACAGGATAGCCGTTATCAAGATACTCCTTGGCCTGGATCAGGCACTCCAGGATATCAGCATCACGGGCAACCAGGCTTTCTCGTGAGAGCTGTTGTTCATAATCATGGCGCATTTTAGACAAGGATTCTTTGACACCAGCATCCAAAAAAGCAATTTGATCTGCAAAGGCCTTTTTTTCTGCTTCACGAAAATCAATGTAATAATGCCCCATTTTATGCAAATCATTGATGCGGGCTTCATGAATATCATTAAAAAGCGTCATGGTCACCACTTTAAAGGGGTCCACTCCCTCACAATAGGCAATGTAATAGCCGATCACCGCGCAGCGAAAACAATGTTCCGCCACTGTCTCTGGGTTTTCGATACCAGCCACCCACCAGCCGCTGCGCTTGACACGTTTTAAAAGCCCTGCTTCAGCAAAGAAATCCAGGGCAGCGACCTTGGGGTTAATCTTCTTAGTTTTTTTTGACGGACGATTTCATAGCATAAAATGGATGTTGCATGTGCCACATTAAGTGACATGCGTTGATTTTTCATAGGGACCATCACCTTGGCATCTAATTTCTTCAAGATGATGTCACGAACACCCTTTTCTTCAGAACCCATGACCAAGCCTAAAGGAAATTGTAATTTCTGTTCTGTAAGGCTTACAGCGTCTTCCACCACTGTACCTAGAATCCAGAACCCCATTTTTTTGGCTTTCTCAATAGCATTCCCTATATTTGCCACTCGGGCCACACTTAAATAATTCTCGCCACCGCATGCCACACGTAAGACCGATTCAGTGACACTGACGGATTCGGTGGTAGGCAGCACAATATCAAAAACACCTAATGCCCCACAGGTACGGATAATGCCGCCCAAATTTTGTGGGTCATTAAGATTATCTAAAAAGACCGGTGTACGTCTTTTTTCAAAAGCATTCTGTAATAAATCATCAAACTGAACATAGGCAAAATCATCAATATCAGCCAAAATTCCCTGGGTGTTTAAATTCTGTGCTAGGCGCTGGATTTTAGAATGAGGTACGGCTTGCACACCGATACCATGTTGATGGCATTTTTTGCGGATATAAGTTAAATCCACATGGTTTTCATCGATCATGACCCGCTTAATCGACTTAGGGTTAGACTTCAACCGTTCTATCACTGGATTCTTGCCGTAGAGTTTCATTTCTTGATCCCCAATCTCAAATAAAATAATGGTTTTAATATGCTCCACCAGCTGATGATGGGGATCATCTTGGTGTAGCCGCCCAGTTTCTTAGGCGGATAGATTTTAGTAACAAAGACTTCTTTAAATCTATATTTTAACGTAATGACCTTCCACAAAATATAAGGCTCCAATTCGTAGGTGTCTAGCCATTCTTGGTTTAAATTAATCCGTTCGTCATTAAAAATACTTAAACGGATGGCACGAAAACCGTTGGTGGTGTCCGTTACATGGCGGCCGGTAAAAATAGTAAAAACCCATGGGTGCAGACGGGTGGCGAGTTTACGGTAAAAAGGCATCTGACCACCGGAACCCACCTTGCCTAAATAACGAGAGCCTTGAATTAAATCAAACTTTTCTTCCATAACGGGCTTTAAAAGCTGAGGTATTTCTTCAGGATTGTCCTTGTCATTGCCCGCCATGATGACAATCACTTCATATCCATGGCTCTTGGCATATTCAATGCCCGTACGGATAGCGGCCCCGACGCCACGTCGCTGTGGATGTTTGATAGTCATGACCCCACGGTCTTTGTACGAAGCAATCATCTCGCTGGTGCCATCATCAGAACCATCATCCACGATCAAATAATCCGCTTGAGAGGGCATCTGGCTCTGAAGGAACCTAGTAATGACATTAGCTAATTTAACTTTCTCATTATAAGCGACAGGGACAATTAAAACCTTGGGCTTCATAGAAGAGTCAGTTTATTATCACTGATTTGATAAGAACAGTCGCAGCTGCATTTAAGTTCATCATTTAAACGCTGACCGCAGCTGCAGGCATAGCCAACTTGGGCCGCAGGATTTCCAACCACGATGGTATGATCAGGCACGTTTTTAGTCACTACAGCTCCTGCCCCCACAATGGCATAATGGCCAATGGTAATCCCGCACATGATGGTGGCATTGGCACCAATGCTTGCCCCCTTTTGTACCAAGGTTTTTTCAAGTGTCCATGCGTCTTGACGATTGCTGCGTGGATTGCGGTCATTGATAAAGGCAACACCTGCCCCCACAAAAACATCATCCTCAAGGGTGACCCCATCAAAAACAGCCACGCCATTTTTTAAGGTCACATGATCGCCAATAACAGCCCCACGTTCCATAAAACAACCGTCACAAACATTGCAGTGCCGGCCTATGATGGCTCCTTCCAAAATATTGGCATTGGCCCAAATTCGACTACCTTCACCAATCTTGGCATTGGGGTGGACTAAAGCACGTTCGTGTTTAAAAAAACTCATAGTTTGACTAATTCGCCCTTGCGATTGATCGACTCAGCGATTGCATCCAAGGTGCGCACCACATCAGCGGCTTTGACAGCATCTGCCAAAAGGGGCGGTTGATTTTTAGAAACACACTGAAGAAAATATTGGGCCTGGGCTTTTAACGGTTCATTAAAACCAATTTTAGGCATGGTAATACCACCCTCACGGGACAATAATTGAAATTCACCATACGTCTCATAGTAAACGGAAGTTTTCTCGACATGTTTGTCATAAAGCTTGATAGGACCTTCGGTATCCAGATCATCCCAAGCCACCATTTTTTGGCTGCCAATAACCGTGATCTGCCGGACCTTTTTAGGGTCAAGCCAACTGACATGCACATTGACCATGATATTGTCAGGATAGTCAATGGTGGCAAAGCCTAGGTCCTCTAAATTTCCCCCTAGGCATTTATGGCCACGGGCTGAAACCGATATCGGGGCGCTGTTAAAAAGATAATTAAAAATTGAAATATCATGAGGTGCTAAATCCCAAAGCGCATTGACATCGTACCGGAAAGGCCCCAAATTGGTACGCTCCGAATGGGCGTAATGGATTTTGCCCATTTCACCTGATGCAATATAGTCCCGGAGTTTAACGATCCCTTGATTAAAGACAAAAATATGTCCGGTCATGAGGATCTTGCCCGCCTTTTGGGCGATCTCTCCTAATTGAAGGCATTCATTCGCAAGAAGGGCCAAAGGTTTTTCGCAAAGCACATGTTTGCCTGCCTCTAGGGCTTCTTTAGAAATTTTAAAGTGATAATTGGTAGGTACTGCCACCACCACCGCGTCAACGGCTGGATTCTTAAGAATATCTTTATAATCTTTGGTGGTGGTAATCTCGGGAAAAAGTCCCTTGATCGAAGAAAGGCGCTTTTCATCCAAATCAGCGCACATGAGCACGCGTGAATCAGCCAACTGGGAAAAAATACGGATATGGTTTGGTCCCCAGTGGCCGCAACCAATAACACCTACTGAAATCAAAATTGCACTCCCATCTATGTCATTCCCGCGAAAGCGGGAATCCAGTAATAAATTCATTCCATTATACTGAAACTCTCCTAAAACCCCAAGTTTTTCTTTAAAGGATTTAATGATTGCGAAGTACTTTATGTTTGCATTAGAATAGCCAGCAAACCAAACAAGTGTTAACTAAAGCAAGAAACAGGGAATATTGAAGAAAATAAAAATTGTCTACCTGGTTTGTGTCTTCTTAATCGCCGGTATTGATCTATTGCTGGCTTATGGCCAAGCCCTGATTGAACTGAGTGACCGCACCACCGTTCCCCTACATAGCCTTGGCTATCAATTCATGGGGCTCGAAGGCGTTTTCAAAGATGTGCACACCGTAGGTTACTTTACCGACAAAGATTTAGATAAACCTTTGGCCGTGGCCCAATTTGAACAAGCACAGTATATGCTTGTCCCGACTGTCTTGGACCTTAATAACACGCAATACCACTGGGTAATTTTTGATTGTACAACGCCACAGATCGCCATGGAAAATATCAAGCGTTTAGGGTTTACTCCAGTCAAAATGCATAATGGTATAATTCTGGCCTTTAATCCTTACGGAGAATGATGTTTTATCTTCTAGGTTTTTTAATCAGCCTCATTACAGGTTTTTTGCTCATCCGCCTTTTGTGTGGCAATAAACTTAATTTTATCTTCCATCTTTTATTGGGTTTGGTCCTAGGCTTTGGCATCGACGGCACTGTTTGTTTTTATACAAATATCCTAGCTAATCAATTCAATCGCTTTATTCCCATTGGGCTTGTATTAGCCATAGCTATTGCGGCCTTCCAGGCATCGCGTAAAAATCTTATTAAAGATATCCAGGCATTGCTGAAAAATATTTCTGGCCAAGACAGGGCAAAATATATCTGGGGCTTTGTGACCCTGGCCATTCTCGCCATTCCGTTGGCCATCAGCGGCCATTATTTCCCGCTCGGCGGATGGGATGCCTGGTCTTGCTGGAATTTAAAAGCAAAATTTATCTTCCTAGCCCATGAAAACTGGAAGGACATGTTAAGTCCTTCTTTCTGGCGCAGCAACACCCAATACCCCTTGCTTTTGCCGTTAATCAATGTGTGGTTCTGGGATTTGGGTGGGGTATTTGACCAAACGGTCACCATGCTCAACAGCATCGTATTTACCTTATTGACTGCAGGAATCCTTCTTTTTGGGATTTGGGAACTAACCGGTAATCGACTTGGCGCAATTTTATCAGCGGTGATTGCCATAGCCATTCCTTTTAGTGTTACCCTTTATACCAGCCAATATAGTGATGTGCTTGTCGGCCTTTTTCTTTTATCAGCCTTCATGTGCTTACTGCTGGCTCAGAAATACAAACTTCCAAAATTAAAAATTTTAAGCATGGTATTTTTGGGCCTAATGGGTTTTACAAAGAATGAAGGATTGATTGCTGCAGGGATTGCCGCACTTTTGATCTTTTGGCAGGAACGCAAAAATAAGAAAGAACTCAAAGACCTTATTTTCATCTTTGTGATCGCTTCACTGCCCGCCATCATTTTTACACTATTCATGGCCCCCAAAAATGAAGCCTTTATCAATGGACTCACATCCTCAGATAAACCATCAACGCTTACACGTTTAATGGTCATTTGTGTTTACCCTTGGTTTGAATTTATTTCAGGCAAATGGAATGGATTTTGGCTGCTAGCCGTTGGTGGAATTATTCTATCAGGCAAGAAACTGTGGCAATCAACTCTTGGGACAATGGGCTTAAGCTTGATTTTTTATTTACTTGTGGTGATGGCTTATTACCAAGTGAATACCTTTTTCGAGATCCAGTGGTGGCTTTCAACCACGCTCTCGCGTATCCTATTTGCCCTCATACCCACCATAGTCCTATGGATCACACTTGGAGTTATGGGCGCTTGATCTTTTTGATTTTGTATTTAAGGACTCCCGCCGGCACCTTGATCTCCAGGGACTCACCTGCCTTGTGCCCCATCAAGCCTTTACCAATGGGAGAATGGATGGAAATCTTGTTTTCTTCGTAATCTGCTTCTTCAGGAGAGACCAACATATAGGTCAGCTCTTCGTCATTGTCCAAGTCCTGCATGGTGACAATAGCACCAATAAAAATCTTATCTGATGGGATGTTTTCATTCTCAATGATACGCACATTGGCAAGCTTAGCTTCAAGCTCGGCAATGCGCGACTCATTATGCGCCTGGGCCTCTTTGGCGGCATCATATTCTGCATTTTCAGAAATGTCCCCTTGAGCCCTGGCCTCACCGATGGCTTTGGCAATTTTTTGCCGTTCGGTAGTTTTAAGTGCCTCCAGCTGGATTTGAATTTTATGAAAACCAGCCTTGGTCAAATAAACTTCATTGCCCATATTACATTGCCTCAATGGCCTTAATCATGATAGGCACAATGGCCTGGGCCTCTTCTTTGCTCATGCGGCCTAATTTGGTATAGCTCCATTGAGCATCGATTTGGTTTTCGCGAGTGACTTGAAGTTTCTTAGGTGCCCCATTATAGGAATAAACACCAACACTGATACGGGTGTTTTGGAAATCGATCACCTCTTTAAATGAAGATACGTCCAACGATTGATCGTAAGGCATTGCATTGTCCTTTCTTTGTTGTTACGAGAGCCCTGGTAAATTAAACCCTGGCATATTTTTCATTTTATTGGCCGCTGCTTGCTGAGAACGCTTGATAGCGGTGTTCAAGTTCTTTAAAAGGTCCATTTGAATACGGTTTTTGTTGGCAGAAGTCAAAAGGCTTTCTTCTATTTCAATGGATTGAAAAATTTGAGCTCCATTGACGACCAGCTTAATGCCGCGGGTTTCCTGCACTTCAATCACGGTTGCTTCCAGCTCTTTTTTAAGCAGATCTGCCTGCTTTTTCATCTCCATCAACTTCTTGACTTGGTCTAGCATGCCTCACCCCTATTAAATAATATATAGTTTAATGAAAGTATTTTATACATGAACTTTTAAAATTTTGCAAGAACTCAATTTACTACTCAATTTCATTGCAAGCGCAATGCCAGGTCATACAAGCTGGCCACCAGGAATTTTTGCAGAAATAGAATAATAAAAAAAACAATCAACGGTGAAACATCAAGGGGTAACGGCGGCAGCAAACGACGCACAGGCTCTAGAATAGGCTCGGTCGTACGCATTAAAAACTGCACAATCGGGTTAAACGGGTCAGGATTGACCCAGCTGATCAAGGCCCTGATTAAAATCAGCCAATACAAGATGGTCAAAAGAATGCTGACAATCGATGCTAAGGCATCAACAAAATTGCTTAGGACGAACATGTGCTTCACCCTCCTTTTCATATATGTCATTCCGGCGAAAGCCGGAATCTTCAAAGAAGTAAGACCCCGGCTTTCGCCGGGGTGACATATATTTCTCAATAAAATTTAGAAAACTTTAAACAGATTCCCTTCCAGCAATTTTTCATCTACCCGATTTAAAAGTTTCCGGGTTTTTATGGAAATATATTTCCACTCATGCAGAACATCCTGCATGCCTTGGCTGGTGGCCTGCAGGGAGATGGCTGTACGGGTGATGACCGCGGCCATGTCTTCCACATCCAGAGGATCTTCACCGATAATTGGGGCTGTAGGGTCAAAGACAGGCAAACTATGATCTTCACTGATTTCAATAAATTGCTGCCCTAAGACGCCCTCGGTACGGATACTGACCTTGGAACATTTACGGAATTGAAATTCATACTTCTTAAAGATATCCAAACGCACCTTAAGGCTGCGGCCTTCGATGGGTTCACTCAAAAAATCAATAGAACCAACAACACCCACATCCACACCGGAGATTCGGATGGGAGAGCCTTCAACCAGTCCGCTAACCTGATTAAAAAGAACAAGCACCTGGAATTTGGGCTCGGTCAAGCCCCGGTCAATCCCAATGATAAATACACCGACCACAATCATGATCAGGCAGGCGATAAAAAATAACCCAGCCATGATCCTTTTAAAATTGCCGTCGTTAGTTTCCATAAGCTCTACTCTTTCTCCAATCCTCCGTTGGACATAACGTTATGTTAAAGCAGCCTTCAAGAATTCACGTACAAAAGGCTCATTCGATGCTTTGATGTCTTCAGCCGTACCCATGGCCGCAATCTTGCAATCATTGATGATGATAAGCTTGGTGGCGATCCTAAAGGAATTTCCGACGTCGTGAGAAGTCAGCACCGTCGTTGATTTGATCTGCTGCGAAACATGCAGGATCAAATCCGATATATCGTGGCTGCGGATAGGATCAAGCCCTGATGTCGGCTCATCGCATAAAAGCACCTTGGCCCCAAGCACAATGGCACGCGCCAGACCAACCCGTTTTTTCATGCCTCCGCTCAACTCCTCTGGGTATTTTTTCTCCACATCATCTAAATCAACCAGCTTCAAGACCTCGCGCACCCGTTCGGCGATTTCAGCGGGTTTACGTTTAGTATGCTCTCTTAATGGAAAAGCCACATTATCAAAAACATTCATAAAATCATACAAAGCACCTTCTTGAAACAAATAACCCATATTGCATCGGACCTTAAGCAACTTCTCTTCGCTAAGCAGAGCAATATCTACCCCGTCGATCTCAACCCTTCCCTGATCAGGACGCACCAAACCAATCAAATGCTTAAGCAGCACTGTTTTGCCGGCACCACTTAATCCTAAAACAGCAATGATATCCCCTCCGTCGACACTAAAGGTAATATCTTCCAACACGGGGTGTCCGCCTAATTTTTTATATAATCCTTCAACCTTGATCATTCGTCACGTTGCTCATAATATCGGAATTTGTTCTTGTCAAATTTGGTATAAATACGCTGGTACGGCTTGGTGGCAATTTTCTCCACAAAAACCTGGACGCCCTTGTATTCGGTAATTTGAAACACTTCAGAGTCATCCATCACTTCATAATCATCAACAGGGTACCACTGATGACCATCATATTCGATAGGTTCTCCATTGCGGATCCAATCAGCCTCAATCACCGGGGCTGGATAGCTCTGGACTTGGCCGCCGTTCTCAGGATTCACTGTCGTACAACCTGCCGTCAGTATGAGCATGCCTAAAATCACCATTTCCCTGGTTCTCATAAATTACCCCCAAAAAGTTAGAATAATTTTAGTCAATACCGTGTTCGACAAAATTACAGCAATATATGAATAAGCAACAGCCTTAGTGGTAAAACGCCCCACACCGGTTGCACCACCTTGGGTAAAAAAGCCTTGATAGCAGCAAATCCATCCAACGATGATGGCAAAAACAAAAGCCTTGATAAAACCACTAAAAAAATCCACATAACCCACAGCCTCAAGGGTTTCATGGATATAAAAGGCACCCGCCATGTGGGCTTGGGTGATGGCAATCACATAACCGCCGAGCATCCCCATGATTTCTGAAATAATGACTAACGCTGGCAAAACCAAGACGCAGGCCAAAAAACGCGGCAACACCAAAAATTTGATTGGATCAACACCCATGACACGCGTGGCCTGGATCTGGTCATTGGTATTCATGGTCCCTAACTCTGCTGTAATACCTGCCCCTGCTTTCCCAGAAAAAATCAAAGCAGTAAATACCGGGCTCATTTCACGTAGCAAGGAGAGCACAACCAGCCGGGCAATAAATTCCTTGGCACCAAAACGCTGCAGGGTGATCGAACCCTGCAGGCCCAGCACCGCACCCGTGGCAAAAGAAGTAAGCATGACAATCACAACCGACTGCACGCCCTGCTCATACATTTGGTTTAAGACATCCGTCATACGCACCTGGCCTTTTAAAATCAGGAGTATGATATCTCCCAAAAAGTAGATGGCCTCACCTAAGCTGCGCATATGCCGTAACGTATTTCTTAATAGATGAAACATCATGGTTTCTTCTTTAACCAAATTTTTTCAAGCTCTTGAGTGATCTTCTGCTGGCCGCTCAGTGATATATACTTTTCTGATTCCGTCTTTGCATTGGTCACATTTTTTGTTTTCTGTGTAAATGCTTTGACCTTCATGACTTTGGCGCCTGATGAACGTGCATAGATAAAAATATCTTTGTCATCGGTCACCACTACATAGTTCCTGCGGTCCTGGGCCTCTTCGACCATGCTCTTAATTTTATCATCCGCAGAGCCACCGTCAGAAAAAATTACTTTTATTTCACCACTAGGTGCCGCTCCCCAAAAATCAGGATTACCGTCAAATACCACGGTCACCTGATTATTGACACTGCCATGAGGCCGTGCTATTTCAATCCATTTTAAAAATGCCCGACGGCCATCCTCAAGAGGAAGATTGTTGAAGGCTGCCATCTGTTTGAGGATATTGTACCCGTCCAGAAGATAATGTAGAGACATAGAGCAACCCGCCCAAAAGCCCTGTGATGATGGTGAATGCTGAGTTAATCAGGCTTAAGCCGCCCGCCATTTCCTTGGAGACCCCCACCAAGGGCAGCAGATAAACCCAGCTGATTTCGCGAAAGCCAAGCCCGCCGATCGACGGTAATGAGGTAACCACACAAACAATGGGTGAAAACATGATGAAATACACCAACGAGATATGCTGATGCATGCCCTTGGCCGTCAGATAAAACTCGAAAGCGAGGATGATCTGTGCACCGATAGAAATAAAAATGGCTTCCCACCCCCGTTTTTGTTTGCCTTTAAGCAGCACAATATCATAATGCAGGCGCATCAGGCCTTCCTTGACCTTGGGCCAGTTGGCAAAGGCACGGCAGGCAAAAGAAAATATCCGATGGCTGAAAAGCACCACCACAATGACTGCAGAAATCAGACTCATCATCACAATGGCCAAGATGACAATCTTATTTTTGATGATATGGTGGCCAAACATAAAAGCTCCAGCTGCCAGGATCACGATACCGGCAAAACCGCTTAAACGGTCAAGCACGATCGAAGCAAAAACCTTTGGCCTGTGCCCCGTTTCCTTGGACAATCCCATGCCCTTGATAAAATCACTACCGATGGTTGAAATAGGTGCCAGGTTCCAAAAAAGGCCTATAAAAAACCACCAAATACTCGTCAATGGACGGGCCTTAAGCCCTACCGCCTTCATCAAAATCCGCCAGCGCCAGATGATTAAAAAATTGATCAAGAAAAATACAGTCCCGGCCGCTGTCATATAACGCGCATCAGAATCTTTAATGGCAAACCAAATGCCCTTGTAATCAATGGTCACAAACAGCCATACCAGAAGTCCAGCACTTAAAGCGCAAGGAAGAATGATTGAAAAAATATTCTTTTTCATAAAAAGCTTCCCATGGCAGCGAGCGCTGCCTGATAACCTTGTTCAGCAATGTAGGAACTGCGTACCAATGGCCCGCTTTCCACATACACAAAACCCATCTCCATGCCCTTTTGTTTCAATTGTGCAAATTCATCCGGATGGAGGAAACGCGCCACCGGCAGATGCCGCTTGCGTTGGGTCGGCGCCAAATACTGGCCAATGGTCAAAATCTGGCACCCAGCCTCATGAAGCTCTTGCATCACTTCAATAATTTCTTCATCGGTCTCACCAATACCTACCATCAGCGATGATTTAACAAAACTTTTGGGATTAAGTTCCCGAAAACGCCGCAGAACAATCAACGAGCGATCATGCTGGGCCTGTGGCCGCACATAGGGACTTAGGCGTCTGACTGTTTCAATATTATGGCTGATCACCTCAGGCGCAGCATCACTTAAAATCCTTAAGGATGCATCTTTGGCAGAAAAATCCGGGATCAGGACTTCAATTTTAACTTCAGGGGTAAGCGCGCGAATGGCGGCAATGGTTTTGGCAAATTGTGCAGCACCTTCATCTTCAATATCATCGCGGGCAACAGATGTCACCACCACATAACGCAAACCTAATTCTTTGACAGCCAAGGCCACATTCTGTGGCTCTTCAAAATCAACCAGATCAGGACGACCAGCGGGAACAGAACAGAAACGGCAGGCACGCGTGCAGGTGCCGCCTAAAATCATAAAGGTAGCAACCCCTTCTTTCCAGCAAGTGCCCATGTTAGGGCAATTAGCAGATTCACAAACTGTATGGAGACGACCGCCACGGAACATTTCCTTCATGCGGCGGATCTTATCCATCTGCGGGATCTCTTGCCTAAACCAGGAAGGCAGCTTGGTAAGCCCAGAATCAAATTTTTTTTCGTTGATCATCTTCCTCACCTAAAACATTGCCCGTATAGGTACCATTTTTAAGCTCACCTACGATGCGCGAGCGTTCCTTAGGAGGCAAATAATCCAAAATCAACTTACCGTGAAGATGGTCCAATTCATGTTGAAACACCTTGGCCGTAATTCCGGTCAATTGGGCACGCACCTGACGGTTTTCCATGTCGGTGAATTCAACCCAGATGGTTTTAGCACGTTTCACATCCACCAGCACGCGAGGGATACTTAAACAGCCTTCTTCCATCACATCCGTGCCGGCACTTTTAAGGATTTTGGGATTGATGGCCACAAAGTATTCCTTGCCAGAATCGACCACAAAAATCTGTTCATTGATACCGACCTGTGGGGCCGCAAGACCAACACCGCGGCAAGCATCCATGGTTTCAAACATGACGGAGATCAACATGCGTTCAACCGGCCCCACCTCTTTGACTGGTTTTGATTTAGCCTCGAGGCATGGGTCACCATAAAGCCTGATTTTTAAAGGGCCAAACTTCATTTCTTTATTTTATTCTTGGAATCAAGATAAACGATTTTGGGTTGGAGACGCTTGGCTTCACCCGCCTCAAGCAAACCATAGCTTAAAATAATCAACCGGTCCCCCACGTATCCATGCCGGGCTGCCGGGCCATTGAGGCAAATGACACCAGAGGCAGGTTCACCTGCAATCACATAGGTTTCCAAACGGTTTCCGGTATTTTCATTAAGCACATGCACCTTCTCCCCAGGAATGATCCCAACAGCTTTAATAATGTTAGAATCAATAGTAATACTGCCTTCGTAATGCAGTTCGGCTTGGGTGATGGTGGCATGGCCAATTTTAGATTTCAATACTTCAATCAACATATTTTATCCTTACAAATAAGCTTGTAACTTTGTTAACAATTTATCTTTCGGCATGGCACCAACAATTTGATCAACAGGCTGGCCGCCTTTGAAGATCAATAGCGTCGGTATAGACATTACGTTAAACTTGCCAGCCAATTCCGGCGCTTCATCCACATTGACCTTGGCCACCTTCATTTTGCCTTGCAATTCGGTTGATAATTGGTCGATGATAGGAGCGATCATTTTGCAAGGACCGCACCATTCTGCCCAGAAATCCACCAAAACCGGGGTGGTTGATTTATTGACTTCTGTTTCAAAGTTCTTTTCATCTAAATGTAAAGCACCCATAGCTATTCTCCTTAAAGTAATAAAAAATCCCAATCTCCTTGGGATAATAGTCTTTTATTATATATTTTTTAATTTTATATATCAATGGATAAATAAACGGCAAATTTGACCGGTGATAATACCGTTATATGCCCCTATTGTATGCCCTAAAATGGCTAAAAGCAAGCCCACACAGGCAAAACCTGGCTGATAAAGCTCAGCGATAACTGGTGCAGAAACAAGCCCGGCAATATTGGACAAGGACGCTGTAGCCAATAAAAATAATGGTGCTCTGACCAAACGCCCCACGATCAGCAAAATAGTAACATGGATTAGAATAACAACTAACCCGGCAGCAACCAATATCCCTACCTCAGAGGCATGACTTAATGAAGCCCTGGCTCCAATGGATGTGAGCACAAAATACAAAATCCATTTCCCAAATTTGTTTGAACCTGTTGCAGGAATGTTATTTACAGGCGTCATGGATAAAATAATGGCTGTGGTTGTAACTACAATGACTGTCCAAGCATAAGGCGTTAAGATATTATGTCCAGTTGGTAAATAAATTGATATGGCCCGGGCTGCAAATCCGATGATAAAAGCCAAAGCAATGATCAAAAAAGCATTGAGAAACTTAATGGGTTGCTTTTCTTTTAAAGCTGTTCCTTTTAAAGATTCCTGCAAATCATCCAAAACCCGACGATCAGCGCGATTCCAAGTATCAAAACTTTGTTGACGGCCAGCTAGACTGATGAGGATGGCAACCCATGCATAAGGGATGATGGTATCAATGATCACCATGGGCAAAAAAACCGGATCTGGTGTGCCAAGCGCTTCTTTGACAGCGACCATGTTGGCACTGCCCCCAGTCCATGACGCAGCCAAGGCCCCAAAGCCGGACCAAAACTGACTGCCGATCAAAGGTTTAAAGATAGCAAAACTCACCACCATGCCGAACATAATACCAAAGGAACCGGCAAAAAAAACGATCAATGCTGTTGGGCCCAAGCGCGAGATGGCCTTGAAATCCACGTTAAAAAGAAGTAAAAATAGTGACGGGGGTAAAAGATACTTGGTGATATCTTGATAGATGGGACTTTTAGCATCAATAAGGCCACAGGTGGACAAGACCATGGGCAGGAAATAAATCCAGAACATCGACGGTAGGAATTTAAATAGAAATTTGGTGCGAGAATTAGTTGCCAAAACCAAAATACTAATCTCAACAACTAAAAGAATAAAAACAAGTAGTACTGGATTATGGATCAATTCCAATTCCTGCCTTGGCCTTGCCTAAATCGTAAATACCATCTGTAGATAAATAAGGATTCTGCTTTACTTCACCTTTAATAAAAAACGGCGTATCTAAGTCAATAAAATCAAAACATCCAAGACCAGCGGCCATATGCGCTGAACATGTCATGCTCAAATTTGATTCCATCATCCCGCCAATCATAAGTTGGACGCCTGCGGCCTGTGCCAAACGGCTGATTTCCAAAGAATGGATGAACCCGGTTTTCATCAATTTGATATTAATGGCCCCTGCTGCTTTATGTTTGATGATCCGGATAGCATCCGCCAGCGACGATGCGCTTTCATCAGCACAAACCAGCACCTTTGATTTGGCGGTCACTTCCTTCAAACCTTCCCAATCCTTTTTATTCACCGGCTGTTCAATTAAATCAGGTACGATTCCAACCTGGCCCAATGATTTTAAAAATTGTAGGGTCTGCTTTGCTGAATAACCCTGATTGGCATCAAGGATGATTTGGGCGCGGGGCGCAATGTGGCTGACCGCCTCAACGCGTTTAAAATCCAGGTCCATATCACGCCCTATTTTAATTTTAAAGGCGCGAAAGCCTTTCAATTTAAAGGCCTTGGTCTTCTCAATGGTTTCTTTGAGATCAGCAATGACAATGGTGATATCCGTACGAAAAGTTTTAGGCTTGATTGTCCATAGGCGCCATAAAGGAATTCGCAAATACCGTGTTAACGCATCAAGCACGGCCATTTCAACAGCAGCCACAGCACTTTGATTCTGCGGCAGACGCTCATGCAGTTCATTTGAAATTTTTAAATAATCGACAACGGACTTGTCCTTAATCCATTGCACGATATTTTTCAAATTTTTCAACGTAGCCTCAATGGTCTCGCCGGTGATATGAGAAGCGACCGCCGCCTCACCATGCCCTTTGGTACCATCAGAGAGTGTAATAGAAAATAAAATATTCTCTAAATTATCATGCTGGCCGGTGGCAATTCGAAAAGGCTGCAGGAGCGGCGCTCGAAAAAATTTAACAGAAGATTTGGTGATCAACGGCGGCTTATTCAATGCTTACAGTCCTTGTCAGCCTCCTCAGCAGTGAACCTTTTTCTGATCCTTCGCCCAAGTAAAGATCAGAAATGATCACACGGTCGATGGCATAGGTCACTTGCTGATGATCAACATTTTGAGTATATCCCGTTGTGTCATGGATGGCATAAGGTTTACCATTGACCGTGCCCAAATAAAGCATGATGTGCCCTTTCATGGCCAAGAGCGTATTGGCCGCTGGTGCCCGGGCAATGCCGGCAAGTTTAGTGGCATCATCGCTCTGTCCATCAAAGTCAACAGCGGTATCACTGACCAAGGCTTGGTCCTTGGAATCCCTCGGCAGGCTAATACCGACAGTGGCAAAAACCATCTGTAAAAAACGTGAGCAATCCTGCTCGCCGCCCGTATCACCCCAACCATACGGCTGATTAAGCATCATCAAAGCTTGTTTATAAATATT
>Ga0206857_1034_pt1 | contig 35227 bp, 34 predicted proteins | sample Alteio_BWOrgCont_49_FD_152865 | JGI IMG/M metagenome (GOLD analysis project Ga0206857, IMG submission 152865) | Enriched cells from forest soil in Barre Woods Harvard Forest LTER site, Petersham, Massachusetts, United States -... | ecosystem: Environmental > Terrestrial > Soil > Temperate forest >...
GAAGCGGATTTTTCGGCTGAGGCATTGGACGGCCAATTTGAAGTTAACCTGAGCTTTCCGTTTCAACGAATCTCCGGCGCGGGAACGGCGCGTGATCCCGATTTGGAACGTCGTCGCGTCAAGCGTGAACTGAAATGATGATCCCTAAAATTTTTATATTGGACGATGAAGCTCCGGCAAGGCAGCGAATGCGAACCCTGCTGTCGGATATCAGCGGGCCATGCCCAACCGAGATCGTCGGAGAAGCGGATCAAGCCCAGGCTGCGCTGGACGCTATTGCACTCTGCAATCCCGATATTGTGCTACTGGACGTGCAAATGCCCGGGATAGGCGGCATCGAATTTGCCCAGCATTTGCTGAATGCGCAGCTGGCCCAGGAGCCGACCATTATCTTTGTATCTGCGCACGATGCTTTTGCGTTGCAGGCGTTCGAGGTGCACGCCTTCGATTATTTATTGAAGCCGGTGCGTGCCCAGCGTTTGCAGGAAGCGATTGTGCGTGCAGTGAAGACGCGTGGGGCGTTTCAAAATAATGTCGCTGACAAAGAGGTACAGACCCTCGCTTCAACGCAACGTCAATTTTTTTCAGTGATGGAGCGGGGACGGATTTTATTGGTGCCGGTAAAAAATGTGTTGTACATCAAGGCGGAACAAAAATATTTGACGCTGCATACGAACACCCAACAACATTTGCTGGAAGAATCCTTACACGCCATCGAACAGGAAATGCCCGATGTGCTGCTGCGCATACATCGCAATACCCTCATCGCACGGACTGCTTTGTTGGGGGTGGAACGCGGAATGGAATTGGATGAGCAGACTGGGAAGATGACAGAAGCCTGGCAGGTCATATTGCGTGATTGCGCAGATCGTTTGCCGATTTCGAGACGCTTGTGGCCAACGATTAAATCGCTGGTGAAATAGGGGGTTGTCAGGCAGTGCAAGACCCAGGCTAACCCCCGTCAGAACAACAATTTCTTAACAGTCTGAATAACCTGCTGCGCCTCAAACGGTTTGATAATAAATCCGCATGCACCCAATTCAATCGCGCGTTTTACTTTTTCGCGATCGGCGTGCCCGCTGACGATGATTACTTTCATTTCCGGGTTCTCGCCCCGGATTTTTTCCAACGCTTCCAGCCCCGACATATTGGGCATTTCCAGATCCAGGCAGATGGCGTGTGGCTTGTATTCGTTTGCCATGGTGACCGCTTCTTTGCCGTCGATGGCTTCGCCGATGACATTGAGGCCTAGGCTTTTTAATAGAATACTGAGCAGATCGCGCATGATCGAACTGTCGTCTGCGATGACTACATTGAGGCTATTGGGGCCAGGACCGTTGGGATAAGGGTTGAACGCGTTCGATAGCACCTTGCGCGCATGATCGACCTGTTTAATTTCTTTAATCACCTGGGTCTGGCTGAATGGCTTAGTGAGGAAACCCGCTACGCCGGCTGCCACTGCCATTTGTTGGAACTCAGGATCTCTGGTGCCGGTAATCATCAGGACGACACAGCGTTGGTTGATCTCTTTAAGCTTCTTCAATAGCGTCAATCCATCTTTACCTGGCATTTCCTGATCGAGGCAAACGATATCGGGTTGCAGGCGATTGAAGCTGTCGATTAAATGTTCACCGCTGGATAACTCGCCGACTACTTCAAAGCCCTCAGACCGAAGCAGGACCGCTAATACTCCCCGGATTGATTCATTGTCATCAACGATGAGGACTTTGCTCGCGGATTTGTCCATATCAGGTTCTCGCAGTCACGGCGGTAAAGAATTGACAAGGTCGCAATCACCGTTAAGCGTTGCGTGTCAGGTTGTTAAGTGGTGAGTTCAGGATAGTCGCCGCCCCTGCAAAATTCAATCAACTAACGAGCGGCGTGAGGGGCGGATTTAGTCTGGAAGGTGTTATCAATAGATCAAAATGGGTAGGCGCAATGATGAAATCAATGGCCTAAAAATGGCTCAAGCCCAATGCTGCTTTTACTTCTGCGGTAGTTTGTGCCGCAACTTCGCGGGCTTTCGCGGTGCCTTCTTTTAGCATTTGCACGACATAGCCACGATCCTGAGCAAGCGCTTCACGACGTTCGCGGATAGGGCGTATCAATTCCTGCAAACATTCTTCCAGACGTTTTTTAACGGTACCGTCACCTAAGCCACCGCGTACATAATGCGCTTTCATTTCCGCCAGTGAGGCTTTGTCCTGGTCGAATACGTCGAGATAGGTAAAGGCGATATTGCCTTCCAAATGGCCCGGGTCCTCAATACGCAAATGCAGTGGATCGGTATAGGTCTTCTTCACCGCTGCACGAATTTCTGCTTCGGACGCGCCCAGGTTAATCACATTGCCCAGCGATTTGCTCATTTTGGCCTTGCCATCAATTCCTGGCAGACGCCCCATTTCGGGAACCAATGCCTGGCATTCGACCAGGATATCCCGATTTGCAAGCCGGTTAAAGCGGCGCACGATTTCATTGGTCTGCTCAATCATGGGAATTTGATCTTCGCCAACCGGCACCAGTGTCGCTTTAAACGCGCTAATATCGGCTGCCTGGCTCACGGGATAGGTCAGAAATCCTGCCGGGATATCGCGTTCAAAATTGCGCAGGCGGATTTCTTCCTTGATTGTTGGATTGCGCTCCAGGCGAGCTACGGTGACCAGATTCAAATAGTAAAAAGTCAGCTCGGTCAGTTCAGGTAGCTGCGACTGAATAAAAATAGTCGATAACTTTGGATCGATTCCGACCGCCAGATAGTCCAGCGCAACCTCGACGACATTGCGATGTACTTTGCCCGGATCGTCCATATTGTCGGTAAGCGCCTGCGAATCCGCCAGCATGATGAATTGTTTGTATTGATGCTGAAATTTCACGCGATTCGCCAGGCTGCCGACGTAGTGGCCCAGGTGCAGGGGGCCGGTAGGACGGTCGCCCGTAAGGATCAGATGTTGTTGGTTTTCCTGGATAGTCATGAGGGATCTGTTGGTGCCCGGAATAGAGCGGATTTCTGAGAGAGCGCACATCATGCCGCGCACCAGTTGGAGTGTCAAGTTTCTGCAGGGGAGGCGCTATAGCAAGGAAAGCATGGGGCGTGATAAAATCGCGCTCTCAAATTTGCTGTCGGACCAGATAGCCATCAGGAAGAAGCCGCTTTGACTACCACCCCTCCCAAAAAATTAACTATCGCGACCCGCGAAAGCCGCTTAGCCATGTGGCAGGCAGAGCACGTCCGGGATCGTTTGCAAACGCTCTATCCGGACTGCGTCATTGAGCTGCTCGGTATGACTACGCGGGGTGATCAGATACTGGATCGCACCTTGTCCAAAGTTGGCGGAAAAGGCTTGTTTGTTAAAGAACTGGAAACGGCGATATTGGATGGACGGGCCGATATGGCCGTGCATTCGCTCAAAGACGTACCGATGGATATTCCGGGCGGGTTGCAGCTTGCTGCGGTGCTGGAACGCGAAGACTCGCGCGACGCGTTTGTATCGTCGCGCTATGCAAATTTAGCCGAATTACCAACCGGTGCGGTAGTCGGCACCAGTAGTCTTCGCCGTCAGGCTGCATTGATGGCGGCATATCCACATTTAACGATTCATCCGTTGCGCGGCAATCTTGATACGCGTCTGCGCAAATTGGATCAAGGCGACTATGCGGCGATTATTCTCGCGGCTGCCGGATTAAATCGCCTCGGCTTGCAGGATCGGATACGCAGTTGCATCGCGCCTGAGTTGAGCTTGCCATCGGCGGGGCAAGGCGCTATGGCGGTTGAAATTGCGGATCATCGTCCCGAGCTGGCTGCCTGGCTGGCACCCATCAATCACTTGCCCACCGCGTTGGCAGTGCAGGCGGAACGGGCGGTTTCAAAATCGTTTGGTGGAAGCTGTCAGATTCCGCTGGCTGCTTATGCAACGATAGACGCCGAACAAATGCATCTGCGCGCGTTTGTTGCGACGCCCGATGGCAGCAAAATTATTTTTGCCGAAGCGCGCGGCGCAAAAGATCAGGGCACAGCGTTGGCCCAGCAAATTGTCGAGCGGTTAAAAGAGCAGGACGCTGCAGCCATCCTGGCGCAATGCCTGACGGAGTAACCGGGAACAGTGAATGATTGTCCTGACCCGACCTTTAGCGCAATCCCGTGACCTGGCAATCCGTTTGAAAAATGACGGCCATGCGGTAACGCAGTTCCCGTTGCTGGAAGTCGAACCGCTGGCAACTGGAAGCGAACTGCATCAGCAGCTCACTGCGACGCTGGCGAATTTACAGCGCTACGCCATGGCAGTCTTTGTTAGTCCAAATGCGATTCATGCGGTTTTTCGCGAAGGTGTGAAGTGGCCGACTCAGGTTGCGATTGCGGTAATGGGCGATGGCAGTCGTGCGGCGCTGGCCCAGTATGGTGTTAATGACAGCAATGCCCGCATCGTCAGCCCAGTTGATGCGACGCATTCGGATTCTGAGGGTTTGCTGAAGCAGCTGGACTTGTCAGCGCTGCAGGGCAGGGACATGGTGATTTTTCGTGCCCTGACTGGCCGCGAACATTTGGCAGATGCACTGACCCGGCAGGGTATCAAGATCGATAAAGTTGTGGTCTACCATCGTTTTGCGCCCGAGTTGACAACACAACGTAGCGAACAGTTGATTGGGCTGCTAACATGGTCCAGTAACTGGGTAGTGAGTAGTTCTGAAGCGCTGCGAACGTTGGAAGATATGGCGTTCAGGTGTGGTGGGGCGGATGCTGTTGTTAAAATGCATCAGGTCAAATTACTGGTATCGCACCAGCGCATTGCACAAATCGCAGAAAAAAATGGATTTAAGCACGTCAGCCTGATCGGATTGGGCGACGAAAACTTGTTGCTCGCGTTACAATCTCACCTATGAACGATATCGGAAACCCACCACAACCGGCTTCACCAACGCAGCCAGGTTCTGATAGCGCCAATGCAATACCTGAAATCAATCCGTCGACAGTCCCACCCTCTGCAATTTTGGATAACACAGTGGAAAAATCACCAGGCAGCAATTTTTTAAAATCGTCTAACTTCATCTATCTGATTCTCGTCGCCCTGACTATCGTGCTGGTTGCGCAATGGTGGAGTGCGACTAACCAGATCGCCCAGCTACGCGAAGAGTTGGCACATCGTCTGCAATCTGTCGATATCACCACGGCCGAAACCAAAATCATTGCCAGGTCCATGCAGGAAACCAGCAAGGAATTGCAGGTCAAGATAGGCGTGTTGGAAAACAAGGAAACTGAATCCGAAAGCCATGCCCTGGCGCTGCAGCAGCTGTATCAGGATTTATCTAAAAATCGGGACGACTGGGCGCTGTCAGAAATTGAGCAGGTCTTATCAACTGCGAGTCAGCAATTGCAGTTGGCGGGTAACGTGCAGGGTGCCCTGATCGCATTGCAGAATGCCGATGCACGTCTGGCACGTTCGGATAAACCACAATTTATTACGATTCGTCGCTCCATCGCGCGCGATATCGACCGCCTCAAAGCATTGCCGAATCTCGATTTGCCTGGAATTGCATTGCGTCTGGATAGTGCTATCGCGCAGATCGAAACGATGCCACTCTGGGTAGATGAGAACCAGGTCGCCATAGTGAATCCGGTGAAAGCGCCACCGGCGCCTCCCAAGGCAGTTGCGAGCCCTGTCAAAAACGCTGCCAACGCTAAAGGCGGCAACGCGCATGAAATCGTAGAAGAGCCATCAGTAAGCTGGACACAATGGGTGGATGACCGATGGACGAGTTTTTCCACAGAGATGTGGGACCAGATGCGTCAGTTAGTGCGTATTCGTAACGTCGAAAATCCAGACGCGCTGCTGCTCTCGCCGAGCCAGGGTTATTTTGCGCGGGAAAATGTGAAATTGCGTTTGCTCAATGCACGCCTTGCGTTGTTGTCGCGTAGCGAAGCGCCGTTTCGGAGCGATATGATTGCGGCGCAAGATGAGATCGCACGCTATTTCGATACCCGTTCCAAACAAACGCAGACTGTTCAGGCATTGTTAAAACAAATTCAAAACAGTAACGTCTCCATCGAAATGCCTAGCCTGGCTGAAAGCCTGAACGCAGTCCGTAACTTCACGGTGAAGCAATAATGGGTTTTTTCATACGCTTAGTCATCCTGTTTGCTACGGCAGTTATTGTGGCGTTGTCGGCCCGGTTTAATCCAGGCAATGTGGTGGTGTTCTATCCACCCTATCGCGTCGACTTATCGCTGAATCTGTTTATCGTCGTCATTCTGGTGCTTTTTCTATTGCTGGGATTGTTGTTCTATACGATCAATCTGACCAAGCAAATGCCAGAACGCGTTGCTTTATACCGTCGTAACAAAGCCGAACGCGAAGGAAATAAAGCACTGCGCGATGCACTCAAAGCGTTTTTCGAGGGGCGATTTGGTCATGCAGAAAAGGCGTCAATGCGGGCCGCTGAGTTACCCGATAACGCGGTGTTGGCTGCTTTAATCGGCGCACGTGCAGCACACAATATGGGACAGTCGGATCGCCGCGATGCCTGGCTGGCCAGCATTGAAGACAATCAACAATACAAGGTTGCGCGACTCGTCAGCACCACTGAATTACTGGTCGATGCACACCAATCGGCGCAGGCTTTAGAAGCCGTCAAAGAATTAAATGCAAACGGTACGCGCCACATCCACGTATTGCGCTGGGCGTTAAAAGCCAATCAGCAGGCCAAGCAGTGGGAGGAAGTACTGCGACTCGTGAAGGCGCTGGATAAACATCGTTCACTGCATCCGGCGTTATCGATGCGTTTGCGTGAATTGGCCTATAAAGATTTGTTGAGTGATCGCGCTCAGGATGCCGAATCAATCCGTCGTCTGTGGTATGGCATTCCGGCGGATGACCGCGTTAAACCATTCGTTGCCGCATTGGCGGCCCGCGCGATGATAAATCAGGGCTTGCAGGATGAAGCGCGCACGGTGCTTGAAAAAGCGCTACAGGTTGAATGGGACGACAGGCTGATTATTGCGTATCGTGAAGCGGCGGCAAAAGAAGGATCGGCTGCATTATTGAATCAAATCGAGCGCTGTGAGGCGTGGTTGGTGATCTATCCGAATGATCCCGAATTGGCGCTGACGATGGGCGTTCTCTGCTGGCATCAAAAATTATGGGGTAAGGCGGAACGCAATCTGGAACAGGTGCTGATTTATGCGACTGATCCAGTCTGTCTGCGCGAGGCCAATCTGAAATTGGCGCAACTCAATGAGCAATTGGGCATGCAGGAAAAAGCTGCTGAATATTATCGAACGTGTGCGTTGGTCTCCACTCAGTAAGGCGCTGTCTGTAATCTATTTCGTCGTCATTCATCGATCCTCCCCAAATTTTCATACATACGCATCAATGATGAGGCCTGACCATCCTCGTCACGCGCGAACGGATTAAACGGTTTAACTGGTTGTTTATTTTAGAAAGAAGCAAAATGAGCTTGAATAATGTCCCCGCAGGTCGTGACCTGCCCCACGACTTCAACGTCGTGATTGAAATCCCGATGAACGCTGATCCGATCAAATACGAAGTCGATAAAGAAACCGGCGCGATATTTGTAGATCGTTTTATGGGTACGGCAATGCACTATCCATGCAACTACGGTTACGTGCCGCAAACGCTGGCTGGTGATGGCGATCCGGTGGACGTATTGGTGATTACGCCGTTCCCGCTAATTCCTGGCGTCGTCGTGCGTTGTCGCGCGATTGGCGTGTTGAAAATGACGGACGAATCCGGTAACGACGCCAAAGTGCTGGCGGTGCCGATCGATAAAATCCTTCCGATTTATTCACACTGGCAGAAACCAGCTGATATGAACGAATTGCGCCTGCGTCAAATCCAGCATTTCTTTGAACACTACAAAGATCTGGAAAAAGGCAAATGGGTGAAAGTGGAAGGCTGGGGCGAACCCGTTGAAGCGCACACTGAAATTCTGGATGGCGTGAAGAACTACAAAGCGACACTGGTTAAATAATAGTCGTCAATTTATGCCCCATCGTCGACGATGGGGCATGACGTTACTTGGTCAGCCACGACCCAATTGCGACCACCGCAGCAATGGAAATGGCAATGCAGCTAATCCAAAAGAGGCGTCCATAAGATTCGCCAGCAGGTTTTCCCCCACCATTCGTCTTATTCGCTTCCATTTTTTGATCACGTTTTTCCATCAGCACGTAGCGCCGCAATTCGTGCGCCATGTCAGCTGCTGATTGATAGCGCTTTTCCGGTTGCTTGGACATCGCCTTCATCACGATACGTGACAAGATAAGCGGGATTTCCGGATTGGTTTCGTGCGGCGCTTTGACGGGCTTATTGACGATCATGTGCAGCAGCGAATCCATATCACGCGATTGGAACGGCTTCTGACGCAACAGCACCTCATACATCACAGCACCGAGCGAATAGACGTCAGTGAGTTTATCGACCGGCTTGGCCTGAGCCTGCTCAGGCGACATATAGTTGGGTGTACCAAGAATATTGTTATTGAACAGCGTGGCGTGGGTCTCGTTATTTTCCGTCGTCTCACGCTTTACTGCGCGGGCAATGCCGAAATCCACCAGTTTGGTCTGCATATTTTCGGTGATGAAAATATTGGCCGGTTTAATGTCGCGGTGTATGACGCCTTCGTTATGCGCGTACTCCAATCCTTCCGCGATTTTTTGCATCATTTGCGCGACCAGAATATAAGGCAGCGGCTTTTCATCTTGCAGGAACTGACGCAAATCCTGACCCTGCAGGAATTCCATGGCAATAAAGCTGACGTTGCCTTCAGTCGCGGCGTCAAAAATGGTAATGATGTTGGGATGCGAGAGTCGACCAGCCGCGCGCGCTTCGTTCATAAAAATCTGATCGCGCTGCTTTTTGTCCTGGGCTGTTGGCAGGTTGTGAAATATTTTAATGGCAACGTCACGGTCGATGACCGGGTCGTGTCCAAAATACACCGTACCAATGGCACCTCGTCCTAGTTCTCGATAAAGTAAAAACCGACCTACTTTTTTGATGGGTGCCATGCCTGGCGTAATGAACTTGGACCGTTGATTCATGGTGGTATTGTGGGGTTCTTATAAAATTTTCTATGCGGAAAGTATTATTCTGTATATTCAAGATTAGGTCAAACAGCTTCATAATTCGACGCGTATTTGTCGTTAAAATTGAACATTTTCAATAAAAGATAATCATTTTTATCATTTAAGTATCTGATTAAATGATGCTTTTACGGCCCTTATGAAACGGGCTATGTTCGCTCAACTCGTCCATATAACCTGTCATGCCAATTTGTTCACGGTCCAAAAATCGTTTGATCGCATCGGCGAATGCGGGATGGTTAATCTGGTGCGCTGAATAGGTGGTCTTAGGTAAAAAGCCGCGCGCCATTTTGTGTTCACCTTGTGCGCCGCCTTCGAAATGTCGGATTTTATTGGCGATGCAAAATTCCAGTGGTTGGTAATATGCCGTTTCGAAATGCAGGCAAGGGTGATACTCCAGGCATCCCCAGTAGCGGCCGTAGACGGTGTCGTCGTTACGAAATAGCAGCGACGACGCGATGGGTTGCTCATCGCGATATGCCGTAATTAGCAGCAAATTTTCGGGCATAGTCTCGCTGAGCTGCAGGAAAAATTCAAGATTCAGGTAGCCCGTGCCGCCACCGTGCTGATAGTAGGTGTGCTGGTAGCATTTGACGAAAAACAGCCAGTCGGCCCGGCTGATTTGCGCAGCGACTTTATGTCTGAAGCTGATTTTTGCATCGCGCACCTTGCGGCGCTCAGCAAGAATATTTTTGCGTTTTTTGCTTTCCAATTGCGCCAGAAAATCGGCGAAATCCTGGTATCCCGGATTGGTCCAATGAAATTGCACGCCTTGGCGAAGCATGAAGCCTGCCGTTTTCATGTGCTGCGCTTCGGTTTCAGTTAAAAATAGCAGGTGACACGATGAGGCCGCACCAGCGTCGTTCAGTGCAATCAACGCATCGCTCAACGCATGCAGCGCGCTTTCATCGCGAGCAAGAAGACGGGGCCCTGTTACGGGCGTGAACGGAATTGCCGAAAGCAGTTTGGGGTAGTAGGGGATTTGATGTTGTTCAAACGCGTTTGCCCATGACCAGTCAAATACGTATTCACCGTAAGAGTGCGTCTTGAGGTAGAGCGGCATCGCCGCGTGCAACTCCTCGCCTTGCCAAACACAGAGGAAGTAAGTGGTCCAGCCGGTATGGGAGGTTGCGCATCCAGATTCCTCCATCGCCCTCAGATACGCATACGAAGTGAACGGATTAGCGGATTCCGACGGCCCTGATGAACGCAGTTTCTCCCATTGATATGCGTTAATTTCAGATAAATTTTTGACGACAGTCGTGCGATAATTCGCTTCTTGCATAGATATAGTCTGAATATGATCAAGCTCGCTTTAGTACAAATGAACTGCACGGTTGGCGATTTGGAGGGCAATGCCGCGAAAATTGTCGACTTCGCGCGCGACGCTTTTCAACAGGGTGCCCACATTGTACTCACGCCTGAACTTTCTTTGGTGGGATATCCGCCTGAAGATTTGCTATTGCGCGATTCATTTTACGCAGCCAGTCAGAAGGCGCTGCTGGCGCTGGCTGAGCGGTTGGCAGGATTGAAGGACTTGCACGTGTTGGTTGGGCATCCATGGTTACACGATGGACGCCGTTTCAACGCCGCTTCGCTGCTCGTGAATGGACGTATCGTTGGCACCTACTGCAAACACGATTTACCGAATGGTCATGTGTTTGATGAGAAGCGTTACTTTGAAGCCGGAAGCGATGTTCTGACGTTCGAACTAGGGTCAACTAGATTTGGGGTCGCCATTTGCGAAGACACCTGGAGTCAACAACTGCCCGCAAAAGTGAAGGCGGCTGGCGCTGAGGTTTTGTTGGTGTTGAATGGCTCGCCGTTTCACATGAATAAGCAGCATTTACGGTTCCAGGTCATGCGCGACAACGTCACGCAACAGGGCATGTCGCTGGTGTATGCGAATTTAGTCGGTGGGCAGGATGAGCTGATCTTCGACGGTAATTCCTTTGTGCTCGATGGCAGCGGTCAATTAAAAGCGCAGCTTAAGCACGCAGCAGAAGACATGCAAATAGTCGAGTTCGATGGCGCGACACCACGCACGGGTATGATCGCGCCGGAGCAGTCGACTGAAGCCCAGGTGTATCAAGCGCTGGTGTTGGGCGTGAAAGACTACATAGGAAAAAATGGATTTCCGAGCGTGCTGTTGGGACTGTCCGGCGGCGTTGATTCTGCATTGACGTTGGCGATTGCGGTCGATGCGTTGGGGGCGGATAAAGTGCGGGCCGTGATGATGCCTTCGCCCTATACGGCCGAAATTTCCTGGGTCGATTCCAGGGAAATGGTAGACACGTTAGGCGTGCGTTACGATGAAATTTCAATTAATGCCTGCTTCGGAGCGTTCACTGACACCCTGTCCAGGGAATTTGCAGGCCTCGCAGCAGATACGACCGAAGAAAATATTCAGGCACGTATACGCGGCACCTTGCTGATGGCGTTGTCGAATAAATACGGTTCCATCGTCCTGACTACGGGGAATAAAAGTGAAATGGCGGTCGGTTACTGTACGCTGTACGGCGACATGGCCGGTGGCTTCGCGGTGATTAAAGACATCGCCAAGACTTTGGTGTACCGTCTGTGCGCTTATCGCAATAGCATCACTTCGGTCATCCCCGAGCGTATTTTGACCCGACCACCGTCAGCAGAATTACGGCCCGACCAGACCGATCAGGATTCCTTGCCGCCCTACGAAATTTTGGATGGCATTATGCAGATGTATATGGAAGAAGATCGTCCGACTGCTGACATCATCGCAGCGGGTTATAAAAAAGAAGATGTTGACCGCATTACCCGTTTAATTAAAATTAACGAATACAAACGGCGTCAGTCGCCGGTGGGCATCCGGGTGACGCATCGCGCTTTTGGCAGGGATTGGCGTTATCCGATTACGTCGAAGTATCGCGATTGACGCATCTTTCCACTTTTTTCCAATTTTTCGCACCAGATTCTTAACACTATTTGCCGGTTATCTTATTGGAGCATGACATGAAACAAATTACTGCGATTATCAAGCCATTCAAACTGGACGAGGTGCGCGAATCATTGGCTGAAGTCGGTGTAACTGGTCTGACTGTCACCGAAGTTAAAGGATTTGGCCGACAAAAAGGGCACACCGAGCTGTATCGTGGCGCGGAATATGTTGTCGATTTCTTACCCAAAATCAAAGTCGAAGTGGTCGTGGACGATATCGTGGTCGAGAATGCAGTGGATGCCATCATCAAGGCTGCACGTACCGGCAAAATCGGTGACGGGAAAATATTCGTGCAAAATGTGGAGCAGGTGGTACGGATTCGCACTGGCGAAACTGGGCCAGATGCAATTTAAGCCGAATTGGTCGATGCCACAGGTTAAAATAATTCAATGAGAATACTAATAAGTAACGATGACGGATACCTGGCACCCGGCCTGATCGCGCTGGTCAACGCTTTGTCGACGATAGCGGAAGTTGTTGTCGTTGCCCCGGAACGCAATCGTTCCGGCGCGTCGAATGCGCTGACGCTGGACAAACCACTATCAGTAACCAAGACTGGCGACAACGTATTCGTGGTCGATGGTACGCCTTCAGATTGCGTGCACGTGGCGTTGACCGGGTTGCTGGATTATGTGCCTGATCTGGTCGTATCCGGAATAAACCAGGGGCAGAATATGGGCGATGACACGCTGTATTCCGGTACAGTCGCGGCGGCTACGGAGGGATTTCTGTTCGGTGTGCCGTCGATCGCGTTTTCTAAAATGGACAAAGGTTGGGACAACATCGAAGACGCTGCCCGGTTTGCGCTGGAGATGGTTCAGCATAAATTGGACGTGGTCGATAAACCGTTTCTGTTGAACGTCAACATTCCCAATTGTCCTTACGATCAAATCAAAGGAATCCAGCTGACGCGTCTGGGAAAGCGGCATCAATCTGAACCAGTGGTGAAATCGATGGACCCACGCGGCCGTCCGATTTATTGGATAGGGCCAGCAGGGATTGCCAAAGATGGCGGACCGGGCACCGATTTTTATGCTGCAGGTGAAGGCTATGTGTCGGTGACACCGCTACAGATCGATCTTACGCATAACCAGCAACTAGAGAAGCTGAAGAAAGTCTGGCGATGACAGTCAAGAGCCGAAAATTTCCGCTGCCTTTGTCGTCGCTTGAAAATAAATCTTCCACACGGATTAGTCAGGCAGTCAGCTCACATAAGACCACGGAAACACCCCAGACCGCCACCCAAAATCTCAGACACCATGAAGCGCGACGCTCCGCGCTAAAACACGATACACCGCGTCAGGTGCTGGCGCATGCCGCGCCGGCCCGGGCAAGAACCGAAACGACGCATCAGAGTAAGCCGATGATGCAGTTAAATGCCTATGAAGCACCACGCCGTGCCATGGTTGAACGCTTGATGACGCAGGGCGTGAAGGATCGTGCCGTGCTGGCAGCAATGGGTGCTGTGCCGCGCCATCTTTTTATTGATTCGGGCTTGGTTGGTCAGGCTTATGTCGATGCATCTTTACCGATAGGGTACGAACAAACCATTTCACAGCCCTATATCGTGGCGCGCATGACGGAAATTATGCGCAATGGAAAGCAGTTAACAAACGTGTTGGAAATTGGTACAGGATGCGGATATCAGGCAGCCGTTCTCGCGCAGTTATGTGAGAACGTCTACTCGATAGAGCGCATCAAGCCATTGCAGGAATTAGCCAAGAAAAATTTGCGTGCTCTTCGAATTGCAAATTTGAGATTGCATTATGGTGACGGTATGCTCGGTTTGCCTCAGGTAGCCCCATTTGACGGGATTATTCTGGCAGCAGCCGGACTGCAGATTCCGGACGCTTTATTGCATCAATTGGCCATTGGTGGTCGTTTAATTGCTCCTGTCGGAGAAAAGCGGCAGGTATTGCAGCTCATTGAACGGTCTGGAACCGCAGCGTGGACTAAGACGGTACTGGAAGAATGTTATTTCGTACCGCTGTGTCCTGGCATTATTTAAGATGAAAAGTACTCGCATGAAAAGCATAAAAAATATTGGCCAGTTTGTATTGGTGAGCATTCTGTTGGCAGCTTGTGGTACGACGACACAACGTGCGCCAGTTGAAGATCGCAATCCTCCGAAAATTAAGGACCAGCCGACGCCGGCACCAGTCGTGCCGCCACCGGTAGTAAAGCAAGATGATTCGACGACGCAGTATGTCGTTAAAAAAGGCGACACCTTGTATCGGATCGCGTTGGACAAAGGACAGAGCTACAGCGATATCGTCGCCTGGAATAATTTGGCCAATCCGAACGACATCAAAGTTGGTCAGGTGTTAAGAGTTGCGCCGCCAGATGGGGCAGTAGTATCGCAAGGTGGTGTTGAGGTCAGGCCGTTGGCAACAGTGGTGCCTACGCCATCCAGTAACAATAAGAACGGTCCGCGCGCAGATAAACGTCCGTATTCGGATGCGACATTAGCGGAAATGCAAAAAAATGATCAAACGAATAATTCAAATTTGAAAGATTCGGTAAAACCGGCAGACAAAACAGCAGAAAAAGCCCCCGATCCGGTAATTCTTGATGAAATTGTTTGGGTTTGGCCTGCGGAAGGTAAAGTCGTTGCAAATTTTGACGATAACAAAGTTAAGGGAGCCGATGCCTCAAGCAGCAAGGGGATCGATATCTCTGGAACGATGGGGCAGGACGTAGTCTCTGCCGCAGCGGGGACGGTGATGTATGCGGGTAGCGGTATCCGTGGCCTTGGTAATTTAGTCATCATCCGCCATTCGAACAACTTGTTATCGGCTTACGCACATAACAAAACAATCGTCGTAAAGGAAAAACAGATCATTAGCAAGGGTCAGAAAATTGCAGAGATGGGAAATTCAGATAGCGATGTAGTTAAGTTGCATTTTGAAATACGTCAGCAGGGCAAGCCGGTCGATCCACTGAAATTTTTACCGGCGAGATGAACATGAGAACCATTCCATCAACCTTAACGCCAGGTACACGCTATGACAGCCAAACACAGTCTCCTCGAAGAGGAATTGACCGAAGAAGCTTCGGAAGATTTACGTGAAGTTGAATTGTCTGATGGCTCCAACGACGATAATGAAGCAAGTGAAACAAAAGAAACCGTTGCTGAACCAGTTGATGAATTAAAAACAGTGTTGGCCGCAGAGTTGTCTACCGATACAACTCAATATTATTTAAATCAAATCGGTACACGCCCCCTCTTAACCGCTCCAGAAGAACTAGCTTGCGCAACGCTTGCGAAAAAAGGTGATTTTGTAGCGCGTCAAAAAATGATCGAACACAACCTGAGATTGGTTGTCTCGATCGCCAAGCACTACATCAATCGCGGTGTTGCATTACTAGACATGATTGAAGAAGGTAATCTCGGTCTGATGCACGCCATCGATAAGTTTGAACCTGAACGCGGATTCCGTTTTTCAACCTACGCCACCTGGTGGATACGTCAAAGTATTGAGCGCGCGATCATGAATCAAGCCCGCACAATTCGTTTGCCGGTGCATGTGGTGCGTGAGCTGAATCAGATATTGCGGGCAAAATATCATCTGGAAGCGCAACACCACGATGGACGCGATGCGGCAATTGAAGATATCGCGAATCTGGTTGGTCGTCCTATGGGTGAGGTGCAGGATATTCTGGCGCTATCTGAACATGCTACTTCACTCGATATGCCGCTCGATAATGATCCGCAATCCAGTCTGATGGATATGCTGCCCGGCGACGGTGACAATGGTCCGGATGATCAGGCAGAGCGTCGTGAATTGAGTTTGCTGGTGCGCGAATGGTTGTCGAAATTACCCGATAAGCAGCGCGTCGTCATCATGCGTCGGTTTGGATTGGATAGTGATGATCCTGCAACGCTGGAAACGCTGGCAGAAGAAATGGGTGTGACGCGTGAACGCATACGTCAAATTCAGCAGGAAGCATTAATTAAACTGAAACGTTCATTTTCCTCACGTGGGGTTGGGCGCGACGCCTTGCTCTGATCAATTCGCCAATTTGAAACTGACAGGGGCACTGAAGAGTGCCCCTTAGTTTTTGGTGGCGCGATTCCCTGTTATACTCGCCAGCCTTATTCTGACTCTCCAATCCCATTCTGAATTGACCACAGCTTGACGAACGGCTAGGTCACATTGGTATTTTTAAATCGCTATGTCCGACAATAAAATGAAAATCACGGCACTTGACATGGATGCGCGCGGCATCGGTCATTTGCAAAACGAAGATGGGACCGTTGGTAAGGTGGTCTTCGTCGATGGCGCGTTGCCAGGTGAGGTAGTAAGTATCCAGACGTACCGCAAAAAGCCGCATTGGGAAAATGCGCACATGACCGAATTGCACCAGGAATCTTCGCAACGCACAAAACCGCGATGCAGCTATTTTGGCTTGTGCGGCGGCTGTTCGATGCAGCATCTAAGCGCTGATGCTCAGGTCGCGATCAAGCAACGCGTGTTGGAGGACAGTCTCTGGCATATCAGTAAAGTAAAGCCTGCAACCATTTTGCGGCCGATTATGGGGCCGACCTGGGGCTACCGGTATCGGGCAAGATTGTCGGTTAAAAATGTCGTCAAAAAAGGCACCGTGCTGGTTGGATTTCACGAGAAAAAATCCAGTTACGTTGCGAACACCGAAAGTTGCGAAATCCTCCCGCCCCATGTCTCTGCAATGATGATGCCGTTACGCGCTTTGATCGCGCAGTTGTCCATCATTGATCATCTTCCGCAGATCGAATTGGCGGTAGGTGAAGAGGTGACGGCGATGGTATTGCGTATCATGCGGCCGCTCAGCGCTGCGGACGAAACGCTGCTGAAAGCCTTCGCAGATGAATTCAAGGTGCAATGGTGGCTTCAGCCTCAAGGGTTGGAGTCAGTCGAAATTTACTATCCAACAGCGCCGCAGTTACATTATTTGCTGCCGGAATTTGGCGTCAAAATGCCATTTAAACCAACCGACTTTACACAGGTAAATCATCACATCAACCGAGTTCTGGTGGTTCGTGCGTTGCGTTTGTTGGATGCGCAGCCTGATGATCGCATTGCAGATTTTTTCTGCGGGCTAGGCAACTTTACTTTACCTATCGCGACCCAGGCAGGTCAGGTCGTAGGCATTGAAGGTAGTGATACGCTGGTGGAGCGCGCTGTAGCGAATGCTGCGGAGAATGGCTTGTCGGACAAAACGAGTTTTAGTGCACGCAATTTGTTTGAAATTACTGCGGATGATTTACTGAAGCTCGGTAAATTCGAACGGTATCTGGTGGATCCGCCGCGCGATGGTGCTATGGCCTTATGTGAAGCCCTGTTGCAACTGTCCGCTACCCAGAAAGATTTTCTGCCTAAGCGACTGGTGTACGTTTCGTGTAGCCCAGGAACGCTTGCGCGCGACGCCGGGTTGTTGGTTAAAGCAGGGTACGCAATGAATTTTGCAGGTGTCGTGAATATGTTCCCGCATACGTCGCACGTGGAATCGATTGCGGTATTTGATTTGCCTTAAGTTTTAAATTTAGCGCGTGAATTAAAAAAGCCGGCTTCGAAAAGTCGGCTTTTACTTGATGCAAACTTCGGATTTGCACTAATTGCGATTGCCACCAAAAATACCAAGCAATGAAAGCAAGTTCACGAAAATATTGTAAACATCCAGATAGATTCTCAGCGTTGCAGAGATGTAATTGGTTTCACCGCCATTGATCACTTGCTGCACATCGTACAGGATGTAAGCGGAAAAAATACCGATAGCAATCACTGAGATGGTCAGATACAAAGCGGGGATATGCAAAAATATATTGGCGATACTTGCGACGATAATAACCATCAGACCAACAAACAGCCATTTGCCCAGCCCTGAAAAATCACGTTTGGACGTAGTTGCGATACTCGCCATGACCGCTAAAATCGCAGCGGTTCCGCCAAAAGCGGTCATGATTAACGTTCCGCCATTTGAAAATCCGAGCGTATAGCCGATCAGACGGGACAACATGAGTCCCATAAAGAACGTAAATCCCAGCAAAACGGCTACGCCAACCGCGGACTCTTTAGTCCTTTCAATTGCGTACATAAAGCCAAATGCGACGACCATGAAAATCAGGAATGACATGCCCGGCCGGCCGGGGAACAAAGAAAAATTCATCTCAACGCCCAGCCATGCGCCCAGTACCGTCGGAACCATGGACAAAGCCAGTAGCCAGTATGTGTTACGCAAAACCCGGTGACGAATTAGTGCGGTGTCATTACTGAAACCAATCGATTGTTCAAAATTTTGACTCATTTTTAATCCTCAGTTAAACGACCACTTTTAAGGCCAAATTGACGCGGCAAGCATAGCATAGATGGTGTTGATTTGATGATATTCAATATTGTCGGGTGTTTAATTTAATCGGGCAGATTGACGCTGGTTTCTGGTGAAAAATGAATAAGTTTTTCGACGAGTTAATCAGGAGCGACAGTCTCAATCGAACCCACCGCCGGTTATTCCGGGCGACGAAGTTGGTTCGGTAATATTTTGTTACCCCGTCGCAGATTTCTACCTTGTAAATATGGCTAAATTGTTAGATGGCAAGTGGATTTATGTTAAAATCACGGGTTAGGTGATTTTTACTTTTACCCCTTAATCCTTTCATTTTATTGGAGTTTTGTATGGCAATTGAACGCACTTTATCTATTATTAAACCTGACGCTGTTGCAAAAAATGTAATCGGTCAAATTTACAGCCGTTTCGAATCGGCCGGATTGAAAATCGTTGCAGCTCGCATGGTTCAATTATCGCGCGCTGAAGCAGAAGGATTTTACGCTGTGCATAAAGCACGTCCATTTTTCAACGACCTAGTCACATTCATGATTTCTGGTCCTGTGATGGTTACTGCTTTAGAAGGCGAAAACGCGATTCTGACGCACCGTGATCTGATGGGGGCAACTGATCCTAAGAAAGCAGAAAAAGGCACAATCCGCGCAGATTTCGCTGACTCTATCGACGCTAACGCCGTACACGGTTCCGATGCGGCTGAAACAGCAACTGTTGAAATCGCTTACTTTTTCCCAGCGTTAAACGTGTTTTCACGTTAATTCACGCTAAGCGAAGAAAATCCGAAAGTAGCTCATGACGGCTCTCATCAATTTATTGGATTTAGATCCAGCTCAGCTCATCGCGTACTGCGGCGAGTTGGGTGAGAAGCCGTTCCGGGCGAAGCAATTGCAACGCTGGATACATCAATTCGGCGTCAGTGATTTCGAGGCAATGACTGATCTGGCGAAATCGCTGCGCGATAAGCTGGCAGGCCGCGCGATGGTCAGCTCGCCATCCGTGATCAGTGATCACACGTCTTCAGATGGCACGCGTAAGTGGTTGTTGGATGTGGGGCAGGGTAATGCGGTCGAAACGGTATTCATACCCGAAGAAAATCGCGGCACATTGTGCATTTCCACCCAGGCTGGATGCGCGGTAAATTGCCGGTTTTGTTCAACCGGTAAGCAAGGCTTCAATCGCAATCTCACCGTTGCGGAAATTATTGGCCAGTTGTGGATGGCTGAGTTTGAATTACGTAAGACTAAAGGGATTCCGGCAGGTCAAAAGGGCGAGCGCCAAATTACCAACGTGGTAATGATGGGCATGGGTGAGCCGCTGCTGAACTTTGAACCCACCGTCACCGCCTTGAAGTTAATGTTGGATGACAACGCCTACGGCTTGTCGCGTCGCCGTGTCACCTTATCGACCAGCGGCGTCGTACCCATGATGGATAAGCTGTCGCAGGAGTGTGCGGTTGCGCTGGCGGTGTCACTGCATGCGTCCAACGACGCGCTGCGCGATGGCCTGGTTCCCCTGAATAAAAAATATCCGTTGTCAGAATTGATGGCGGCATGCAAACGTTACCTGGAATTCGCTCCACGCGATTTTGTGACGTTTGAATACTGCATGTTAGACGGCGTGAACGACACCGATCAACATGCCAAAGAACTCATCGAGCTGGTCAGGGACGTGCCCTGCAAGTTCAACCTAATTCCATTCAATCCATTCCCCGAATCGGGGCTGAAACGTTCAGCTAATCCGCGCATTAAGGCGTTTGCGCAGATTCTGACAAATGCTGGATTGGTAACCACAATTCGCAAGACGCGCGGTGATGATATTGATGCCGCATGCGGCCAATTAGCAGGGGAAGTGCAGGATCGTACGCGTGTGCAGGAGCGGATGCAAAAGCAGGTCGAATATCAAAAAAAGTTTGGATCTAACTTTGGGCGAATCGTGGAGATAACTTGATGATGAATTTAATTCGGGGTTTATGGCTTGGTTTGATGTTGTCCTTGGTGTTGTCTGCATGTAAAACGACTGCGGATGCGCCACAAGTAGTGTCGCTGGCAGCGGACGGAGATAAGGTCCAACAAAACGACACAAAACGCGCTGCAATCCGTTTGCAACTCGGTATCAGCTATTTTCAGCAGGACCAGCTTGCAACCGCCTTAAAAGAATTAAATAACGCGATATCGCTCGACCCGACCTTGAGCGACGCGTTCGCCGTGCGGGCGCTGGTTTATATGCAACTGAAGGACAATAATTCTGCTGAACAGGATTTTCAGAAAGTCATGAAAATGGCGCCGAATAGCCTTGATAACATCAATAACTATGGCTGGTTCATGTGTCAGACTGGAAGAGAAAAACAGGCGATGGAGATGTTCGAGCGGGTAATTCAAGATCATAACTATCCGCAGCCCACCAAAGTATTTAATAACGCGGGTCTGTGTAGCATGAGATTGAAAGATAACGCAGCTGCCGAAGGCTTCTTCATGCAATCGGCCCGGTTTGACGCAAATAACCCCACCACGAATTTAAACCTGGCGCTGATCAACTATAAAAAGCCAGATATCAATCGTGCGCAATACTATATAAACCGCGTGATTAAAGCTGATAACACCACTGCAGAAATTTTGTGGTTGGCGATTAAGATTAACCACAAGCTCAATGATCAAATTGCAGTGGAAAGTCTGACTTTCCAATTGCACCGCCGCTTCCCGGATTCACCTGAAGATGCGTTGTCGCAAACTGGGGCATTTAATGAGTGAGCCGGTCAAGCTGACTATCGTTCCAGAAAGTGGCGAACAGCAGCTGGAACCGGAATCAACTTCTGCGCCGCTGCATCTGACGGTCGGTCAACGTCTCGCGGCAGCGCGTGTGCAACAGGAGTTGTCGGTGGAGCAGGTTGCTGGCCAGTTGAAATGGTCAGTACGACAAATTGCTGAGATCGAAGCGGGACACTATTCGGTTTTTCCGGATATGTTAACCGTGCGCGGATTTGTGCGCACGTATGCCAAGATTCTGAAAATTGATTCGACCTTGCTGATCCAGGATCTGGCGACCGAATACGAAAAATTACCGACCAAACCATTAGATCGACCTAAGCTCGATACGCCATTTCCGAGTGGCAGAATGCCGGTGCTGGGTCGGCATCACAACAGCACCCAGAAAGTGTTCGGCGCCGTCATCCTCGTGTCGTTATGCTTGCTGGCGCTATTTGTATGGCGTGACGAAATACTGCGTTTGATTCGTTCCGGCGAACCGGCAAAGGCAGACGTGGCAGTTGATAGTTCCGATTCAATTATCAAGCCGAATCGACAACCGGAAATAAATCAGGATGCGACTGTTAAGGCCAACGCAGGTGCGCCTACCGAAGAAAAAAATACCCGGCAGTCAGACGTGAGCGGAAGTGATGGCAGCAACCAGTCGGCATCGTCCACCGATGAACATCGCAGCAGCGCACCTGAATCAGTTATTGCAGATTCCAGCAACGGAATTAACCAGCAAGCCCGAACTAAAGATGGTGTTGACCATCCAGCAGAAGCTGTAAAAAACACTACAAAAGATGCTGCAAATGAGGTGGCAAAACAACCTGCAACCAAGCCAGAAGTGACTATCTCTCCGAAGAACGCTCTGGTGCTGGAGTTCAAACAGAATTCCTGGGTTCAAATCAAACGTGCGAATGGAACTGTCCTGCTCGAGCATCTGTACGCTGCTGGCAGTCAGGAAACGGTTGATGTCAGTGAACCACTAAGCATGATTGTTGGAAATGCGCCAGGCGTAAAGGCGACATTGCGCGGACAGGGACTGATATTGCCATTGCAGACAGGTAGCAATGTTGCAAACTTAAATGTTAAGTGATTGGTGTAATGAGTTCAGACAAAGTAAATGATCCAATTCCAGCTGGCGGTGCGATAAGAAGGCATAGTCGGGCGGTGGAAATTGCCTATGGCAACCGGAAAGTGATTGTGGGTGGCGATGCACCGATCGTGATTCAATCGATGACCAACACCGATACAGTCGATGCAATCGGCACGGCAATTCAAATCAAAGAATTGGCGCGCGCTGGATCAGAGTTGGTGCGCATCACGGTCAACACGCCTGACGCGGCACGCGCCGTTCCCGCAATTCGTGAACAGCTGGATCGTATGGACGTTGATGTGCCGCTGGTCGGTGATTTTCATTACAACGGCCATACTCTGCTGAAAGAATTCCCGGAATGTGCCCAGGCGCTGTCTAAATACCGTATTAATCCCGGCAATGTGGGGCAAGGCGCAAAACGCGATACCCAATTTGCGCAGATGATTGAAATTGCTGCGCGCTACAACAAACCAGTGCGGATCGGCGTCAATTGGGGTAGCCTGGACCAAGGATTGCTGGCGCGGATCATGGACGAAAATGCACAGCGTGCGGCGCCATGGTCAGCACAGGCTGTGATGTACGAAGCGCTAATCGTATCGGCGTTGGAAAATGCGACGCGCGCAGAGGAATTGGGCTTGCCGGGAGATAAAATCATCCTGTCGTGCAAAGTTTCAGGCGTACAGGATTTGATCGCTGTCTATCGTGAATTGAGTAAGCGCTGCAACTATCCGCTACATTTGGGATTGACCGAAGCAGGCATGGGCAGCAAAGGTATCGTCGCATCGACGGCCGCTTTGTCCGTACTCCTGCAAGAAGGTATCGGCGATACGATTCGAATTTCCCTGACACCGGAACCGGGCGGAGATCGTTGCAAGGAAGTGATCGTAGGCCAGGAAATTCTGCAGACCATGGGATTGCGCAAATTTACGCCTATGGTTATTGCTTGCCCTGGTTGTGGACGCACGACCTCGACAGTGTTCCAGGAATTGGCTGACGATATCCAGTCGTATTTGCGCGCACAGATGCCGGTTTGGAAGACACAATATGCCGGTGTTGAAGCAATGAATGTCGCGGTGATGGGATGTATTGTCAACGGCCCTGGAGAATCCAAGCATGCCAACATTGGTATCAGCTTACCCGGCACCGGAGAATCTCCTGCTGCTCCCGTGTTTGTTGATGGCGTGAAAACGGTCACACTGAGAGGCGACAACATCGCGCAGGATTTTCAGAAGATCGTTTTAGATTATGTGCAGTCCCATTATGGTTAAGGTTTTTGCGTATGTCTGAGAATAAAAAAATAGAAAAAATTGCGGCAATCAAGGGCATGAATGACATGCTGCCGGCCGACGCACCGTTATGGGAATTGTTTGAGAATACCTCTCAGTCCGTTTTCAAGAGTTACGGCTTTCAACAGATCAGAACACCGATTGTCGAACAGACGTCTCTTTTCGCTCGTGGTCTGGGATCAGTGACCGACGTTGTTGAAAAGGAGATGTACTCATTTGAAGACTCGATGAATGGCGACAAGTTGACATTGCGCCCTGAAAATACAGCTGGGGTGGTTCGTGCAGCAATCGAGCACAATCTGACCTACGAAGGTCCGAAGCGTTTGTGGTACACAGGTCCAATGTTCCGACACGAAAAACCACAACGTGGCAGATACCGTCAATTTTTTCAGGCCGGCGCTGAAGCGTTGGGATTTACCGGTCCTGATATCGACGCCGAGTTGATCATGATGTGTCAACGTCTGTGGGACGACCTGGGACTTAATCAAGTCCGACTGGAATTGAATTCGATCGGCGACGCAGAAGATCGCCTGAAACACCGCGCCGACCTGATCGCCTATTTCGAAAAGCACATCGATCAACTGGATGCAGAAGCAACGCGCCGCCTTCATTCAAATCCGTTGCGTATCCTGGATACCAAAAATCCGGCGATGCAAAAATTGGTGAATGAAGCGCCGAAATTAATCGATTATCTCGGTGCTGAGTCGTTGAAACATTTTGAGGGAGTGCAGGCGATTTTGCGCCATAATGCGATTCCCTTCACGATCAATCATCGTTTAGTGCGTGGTTTGGATTACTACAACCGCACCGTATTTGAATGGGTTTCTGAGGAATTGGGCGCGCAGGGAACGATATGTGCCGGAGGTCGCTACGACACGCTGATGACGGTGTTCGGCGGAAAAGAAACGCCATCCTGCGGCTTTGCGATGGGCATCGAACGCATTTTGGAATTAATGAAGGCGAGCGGCGAATCCTACGCACCCGGGCAATGTGATGTTTATCTCGTTCACCAGGGCGAGGCGGCACAGATGCAATCGTTCGTGCTGGCTGAAAGTATGCGTAGCTCTGGACTAGATGTGGTACTGCATTGCGCGACTGCGTCTGGGATGGGCAGTTTTAAATCTCAGATGAAACGTGCTGACTCCAGTGGCGCGAGCTTTGCCGTGATTATCGGTGAAGATGAAATCGCCGGTGGCATGGCGATGGTAAAAGCGTTAAGAGCGGACGTAGCGGAAAACAATCAGACCGCAGTTCCATTTGATACCGTGATTGATTATTTGGTCGATCAAATCGCGGGAGAAGACGATCATGACCACGAAAATTGTACCCACACTCATCACTAAGTTTCTAACTCAGTTCATCATTTTATAAGCAGACACAAACATGGCATACGATCACGAAGAACAAGAGCAACTAGATGCTCTGAAAGCATGGTGGAATCAATTCGGCAATCTCATTACGTGGGTAATGATATTGATCCTGGCGGCTTTCTCTGGCTGGAAGGCTTGGGGTATGTATCAGGTAAAACAATCGGTGCAAGCTGCGATCTTATTTGAAGAGGTACAAAAAGCGATTCAAGATAAAGACCAGGCCAAAGTGACGCGCGCGGTAGCAGATGTGCAGGATAAATTTGCCAGCACCAACTATGCTCAAATGGCGAGCATGGTCGCTGCTAAATTTGCGTTTGATTCCAATGACCTGAAAGCAGCTAAAGCGGATTTGAGCTGGGTCCAGGACCATGGCAAAACGCCAGAATTTAAAGCAATGGCCAAGATTCGGCTTGCAGGGATCCTGATGGATGAGAAATCGTATGACGATGCGCTCAAATTATTGGCTGGTGAATTCCCGGCGGACTATGCCAGTTCCGTTGAAGACAGAAAAGGCGACATTCTGGTTGCGCAAAATAAATTGGATGAAGCGCGTGCAGCGTACCAGGCTGCATTGGACAAAAGCACGGACAAAAATCCAGGCTATCAATTCACTCAGTTGAAAATCGATGCGATCGGTGGATCGAAACCAAAAGTAGCGGCCAAATAGGTTAATGACTATGCGTATTGCAACAACAAAGACAAAAGTGGTATCAATATTAGTTTGTTTGGGCCTGATTATTTTGCTGTCAGCCTGTTCCATGTTCCGGGATCCCAAAAATCCGCCCGCTGCTTTGGTTGAGTTTAAACCAACCATAGAAGTCAAAACGGTCTGGACATACAGCGGCGGCTCCGCTGGCGACTTTGTGTTTACGCCGGTTTACGTAGGCAACAGCGTCTATGCTGCGTCCACCAATGGCAAGGTCGTTCGGATCGACAACGCCACTGGTCATGAAGTATGGAGAATCGATACGGATCAGACGTTGACAGCTGGTGTAGGTGCAGATGGTTCGACGATTGCCGTGGTGGCGGACAAAGGCATACTGATGGCTTACGATCTGGACGGTAAGTTGAAGTGGCAGATGCAGACGTCGAGCGAAATTTTATCCGCTCCAGCGATTGGAGATGGATTGGTTGTGGTTCGTAGCATAGACAACCATATCGCGGCTTATGACGAGGAAACTGGTCAGCGTAAATGGGTGATTGAACGCACGTTACCTACATTAATATTGCGCAGTGCAATCGGATTGGTTATCAGTGATCACAATGTGTATGTTGGACTGCCGGGCGGGAAACTGATTGCAGTTGCACTTGCCAGTGGAAGTGTGCGTTGGGAGGCTGTCGTTGGTGAACCGAAGGGCGCCACGGAATTGGAACGCGTGGCGGATGTCTCCGGGTTTCCTGTCATTTTTGGCGGTGATGTCTGCGCATCGGCATACCAGGGCAAAGTTTCCTGTTTCGATGTCAAAACTGGCGTAACACGTTGGGGTAAATCGCTTTCAACCGATATGGGTGTCAGTGTTGATGAGCGCTTTGTGTTTGCGGTCGATGAAAAAGGAACCGTGAATGCGTTCAGCCGGTCGGCGGGGTTAAGCGAATGGAAAAATGACAAATTAGCGTATCGCAAATTATCGACGCCAATTTCATTTGGCCAGGCTGTGCTGGTCGGGGACTATAAAGGCTACATCCATTTCTTGTCCCGCGAAGACGGGACGTTAGCTGCGCGTGTATCAACGGACGGTGACGCGATTGTGTCGACGCCGATAATAGCTGGGCCCAATGTTGTATTTCAAACTAAGCAAGGAGAAATCGTCGCACTCGCGATCGATTAATGAATGAAGCCGGTTATTGCACTTATAGGTCGACCTAATGTCGGCAAATCCACACTTTTTAACCGGCTCACAAGGTCACGTGATGCGCTGGTAGCGGATTTACCCGGGCTCACCCGGGATCGACATTACGGCGAAGGCCGCGTGGGTGATCGCCCATTCCTGGTGATCGACACAGGCGGATTCGAGCCGGTTGCAAAAGAAGGCATCATGTTTGAAATGGCCAAGCAGACCAAGCAGGCCGTTGCTGAAGCTGATGTCGTGATATTTATCGTCGATGGCAGGCAAGGACTCACGCCCCACGACACAACCGTCACTAATTTTTTACGCAGATCTGGTCGCCAGGTGATGCTGGTTGTGAACAAAGCCGAAGGCATGAAGTACACGACTGTGGCTGCTGACTTCTACGAGTTGGGTTTGGGAGATCCGTATGTGATCTCCGCTGCACACGGTGATGGCGTTGCTGATCTCGTGACTGAGGCACTGGATATCGCATTTGCCCAGCGTCAGGAAGAAGACGATGAAGAGCAGCAGGATCATGGCATTAAATTAGCCATAGTCGGCAGACCGAATGTAGGCAAGTCAACACTCGTCAACACGCTTCTGGGCGAAGAACGGGTTATCGCATTTGATATGCCAGGCACAACCCGGGATTCAATTGAAATCGCATTCGAGCGCGATGGGCAGCAGTACACCTTGATTGATACTGCCGGTATACGTCGTCGCGGCAAGGTTTTTGAGGCGATAGAAAAATTTTCAGTCGTCAAAACGTTGCAGTCGATTTCCGAAGCCAATGTGGTTCTTTTGTTATTGGATGCGCAACAAGATATTTCCGAGCAGGATGCGCATATTGCAGGATTTATATTGGAATCGGGCAGGGCGCTGGTAGTTGGCGTCAACAAATGGGATGGCTTGCAAAGTGATCGTCGCGACGAAATCAAGACCGACATTGAGCGCAAACTGGCATTCCTGTCGTTCGCCAAGTTCCATTTTATTTCAGCTGCAAAAGGTACTGGTATCGGACCGATGTTGAAATCGGTAAATCAGGCATATGCCGCGGCAACCGCAAATCTGTCGACACCGAAACTGACCCGTGCTTTGATTGAGGCGGTGGAACATCAGCAACCGAGGCGTAAAGGGTCAATTCGCCCCAAATTACGTTACGCGCATCAGGGCGGTCAAAATCCGCCGATCATCGTTATTCACGGCAACGCGCTGGAAGCAGTTGGCGATGGTTACAAGCGCTATCTCGAAAAACATTTCAGGGACACCTTCTCCTTGGTGGGTACGCCGTTACGTATTGAAATGAAATCGAGCAAAAATCCCTTTTCAAAATCAGAAAAATAAAAGTAGACTCAATTTTTTTGAGATATGAGCGAATTGCTCATATATACTTAGAAACTTAACACTGGTGTTTTTCTGGACGAGGCATTGAAAAATGCCAACATGTCCTCAACTCCGCACTACAACAACACAATGGAGCTGCTATGAGCAACAAAGGGCAATTGTTACAAGACCCATTTTTAAACGCTTTGCGCAAAGAGCATATCCCTGTTTCGATATATCTTGTGAACGGCATCAAGTTGCAAGGTCATGTCGAATCGTTTGACCAATACGTGGTGCTGCTGCGTAATACGGTCACACAAATGGTCTACAAACACGCTATTTCTACAGTCGTACCAGCACGAGCAGTTAATTTGCCAACGGAGTCAGAGTCTGAGTAAAGAAATTGAATCGGACATCCGCGCAATTCTGGTGGGTGTGGATTTTGGCTCGTCAGACTTTAATTCAAGTTTGGAAGAACTGTCACTACTGGCGCTTTCTGCCGGTGTGAAGCCGATATCGACGATTACGTGTAAGCGTTCCAGTCCCGATTCAGCACTGTATATCGGCAGCGGCAAGGCAGATGAAGTCAAAGACGCTGTGCTCGACAATCAGATTGGTATCGTCATTTTCAATCATGCATTAAGCCCTGCTCAGCAGCGTAACCTCGAAAAACATCTGCAGGTTCGTGTGCTCGATCGAACCAGTCTGATCCTGGATATTTTTGCGCAACGCGCGAAAAGCCACGAGGGAAAAGTCCAGGTTGAACTTGCTCAGTTGCAACATCTGGCTACCAGATTGATCCGCGGTTGGACGCATCTTGAGCGTCAAAAGGGCGGTATCGGTTTGCGTGGTCCTGGTGAAACACAGTTGGAAACTGATAGGCGTTTGCTGGGCGAACGGGTCAAGGTGTTGAAGGAAAAGCTCAACAAATTGCAAAAGCAACGTGAAACGCAAAGAAGATCACGTGGACGCAGCCGTATCTTCTCGGTGTCATTGGTTGGCTATACGAATGCCGGGAAGTCGACTTTGTTTAATGGTTTGACTAAAGCAGGGACTTATGCGGCAGATCAATTGTTCGCGACGTTGGACACGACGTCGCGCCGTGTTTATCTAGGTGATGTTGGACAAATCGTTGTGTCCGATACCGTTGGATTCATTCGGGAATTGCCTCACCAATTGGTTGCCGCGTTCAGGGCAACTTTGGAAGAAACGATACATGCCGATTTACTATTGCATGTGGTGGATGCCTCCAGTCCGACACGGCTGGACCAGATCGCTCAGGTAAATCAGGTTTTGGAAGAGATCGGAGCTGGTCATATTCCTCAGCTGATGATCTGGAATAAGATCGACCTGGCTGCATTGGATTCGGGAATTGAGCGAGATGAATATGATAAAATACGCCGTGTTTTTTTGAGCGCAAAAACCGGTCAGGGTTACAGCGAATTGCGCGTGGCATTGAGCGAATTAGCATTGCAGGGTGGGTTTGGTTTGCAGGACGGTGAACCAAAAAATGACCATCTGGATTCAGATCTGAAGATTGACTAGCCGTAATTGCCCCAGGTAGCCTGGTAGTATTGCAAACAAATTCCCAACACATGACCTAAACGGATGACTGCAGAATGGTTGTTTCAATTTTAAAAAAAATGGGTGCGATTTTTTCCCTGAACGACCCTAAATGGGGAAAAGGTTCGGGGAACGATAACGATGGCAAGAAGCCCGAATCCGGCAATGGGCCTCCTGATCTAGAAGACCTCTGGAAAGATTTCAACCAAAAATTAAACGCGATGTTCGGCGGTAAGGGATCTGGTGGATCCGGAAACAACGGCATGCCTTCAGATTCCAACGGCGCTAAATGGGGCGCATGGTTGATCCTCATCATTGTGGTTTTTCTGTGGCTGGTCAGCGGCAGCTTTGTTGTGCAGGAAGGCCAGACCGGGGTGGTATTGACCTTCGGTAAATACAGTCACGAAACGCCTTCCGGCTTCAACTGGCGCCTTCCTTATCCGATACAAAGTCACGAGATCGTCAATATTTCCCAGGTGCGTACGGTAGAAGTTGGGTACACAGGCACGGTCAAAAATAAGCAACCTAAAGAAGCATTGATGTTGACCGATGACGAAAATATTATCGACATTCAATTTGCCGTCCAATACAAATTAAAAAATGCGCGGGACTGGGTATTTAATAATCGCGAGCAGGAAAGCACCGTGAAGCAAGTTGCCGAGAGTGCGATTCGCGAAGTGGTTGGTCGCAATAAAATGGATTTTGTTTTGTATGAAGGCCGTGAAAAAGTCGCGCTGGATGTTGCGCAATTGATGCAACGGTTACTTGACTCGTATAACACGGGTGTACAAGTCACTAACGTCACCATGCAGGGCGTTCAGCCACCTGAACAGGTGCAGGCCGCATTCGATGATGCAGTAAAAGCTGGGCAGGATCTTGAGCGCCAGAAAAACGAAGGCCAGGCTTACGCGAATGACGTTATTCCAAAAGCGCGTGGTGCAGCAGCAAGACTGCTTGAACAATCACAGGCATATCAGGCCCAGGTGATTGCCAGTGCCGAAGGGAATGCTTCGCGTTTCAAACAGGTTTTGGACGAATATCAAAAAGCACCTGCAGTGACGCGTGATCGTATGTATCTTGAAACGATGCAGCAAATATTTACGAACACAACGAAAATGATGGTCGATTCAAAAACTGGAAATAATCTCATTTACCTACCGTTAGATAAATTGATTGCACAAACTGTACAGCCTGATACGTCGGCGACTGCGCCTAAGGCAGTAGGCTTGCCTCCGGCACAGGAAGTCACGAATGCGAATGATCTGCTGCATGCCCGCGACGCCCACGCCCGTGATCGGGAGGGCAGATAATGAATAAGCTAATTTCAACCATTATCGCAATCGTTATTGCGTTGCTGATTTTTTCTTCAACCATATTCGTTGTTGACCAACGATACTTTGCAATCGTGTTCGCGTTAGGAGAGATGAAAACCATCATCAGCGAACCTGGCCTGCATTTTAAATTGCCGCCGCCATTTCAAAATGTGGTGTACCTCGATAAACGTATCCTGACGATCGATTCGCCAGAAGCTGATCGTTTTATCACCGCAGAGAAGAAAAACATTTTGGTCGATTCGTTTGTTAAATGGCGCATTACCGATCCCAAGTTGTATTACATTAGTTTTGGCGGCGACGAACAGCGTGCTAGAGATCGCCTGAATCAGATCGTAAAAGCAGCCTTGAACGACGAGATCACAAAACGAACTGTGCGTGAAGTGATATCCGGCGAACGTAGCAAGGTCATGGATGCGCTACAGAAAAAAGTGGCGGCTGAAGCGACACAGATTGGCGTCAATATTATTGACGTGCGGTTGAAGCGTGTTGATTACGTCGATCAGATTAATAATTCTGTCTATGACAGGATGAAAGCTGAACGTACGCGGGTTGCGAACGAATTGCGTTCGACTGGCTATGCCGAGTCAGAAAAAATCAGGGCCGATGCTGACAAACAAAGCACCGTTATCCTGGCTGAAGCGTATCGTGACTCAGAAAAGCTGCGTGGAGATGGCGACGCAAAAGCCAGTCGAATTTATGCGCAGGCATTTGGTCAGAACCCGGAATTTTATCGGTTTTATCGCAGCCTGGAAGCGTATCGCTATAGCTTTAGAAACAAGACTGACGTGTTGGTCGTCGATCCAAACTCAGATTTTTTCAAATATTTTAAGTCGCCTGGACAGGGCAAGTAAGCTTCGCGGGTAATCAATATAAGTTTGACGCCCACGTCGCGAAGTTTTGTAGAAATTTCATTAATTTTGATAACGTTTGCGCAACGCTCGAGTAAAAACTCGGGCTTTGTGCTGCGTTTATTTTTGTGCTTTTATTATGCCGAACTGGCTTTTACCCGAAAATATTGCTGACGTGTTGCCGTCTGAGGCACGTAAAATAGAGGAGTTGCGCCGTCGACTGCTTGATCAGTTCCGGCTCTACGGTTATGAGCTGGTGATGCCGCCGATGCTGGAGTATATCGAGTCATTGTTGAGTGGCGCCGGTAAAGACCTGGATTTAAGAACATTCAAGTTGGTCGATCAGATGTCGGGTAGAACGCTGGGTGTCCGTGCTGATATGACGACCCAGGTAGCGCGGATTGATGCGCATCTGCTGAATCGGACCTCGGTAACCAGGTTGTGCTATGCGGGCAGCGTGTTACATACGAAGCCTTCAGGATTACACGCCACACGCGAGCCACTGCAAATCGGCGCCGAAATATATGGACATGCCGGCTTGGAAGCAGATGCAGAAATTCAGGAGTTACTGCTGGCCTCAATGACCCTGGCTGGCATGCGTAACGTACGACTCGATTTATGCCATGTTGGCGTGTTGCTGGCAATACTGTCGTTGGACCCGGTCGCGAAGCAGCAAGAATTGGCGCTCTACGCGTTGTTGGAGACAAAAGACATACCTGGATTGCGCGAGATTACGCAAAATTTTAATCAGCAAACCCGAGATGCATTGCTGGCGTTACCAAATTTATATGGTGATATCAATATCTTGGAGCAGGCGCGACAAATATTGCCTAAACTTCCTGCAATTAATTCAGCGTTGGACGAATTGGCTTTGTTGGTGTCATTGGTAACCGCGCAAAGCGGTGCCGAAGTAACAATCGATTTAGCCGATCTGCGCGGTCTGCATTATCACAGTGGCGTAACCTTTGCGGTCTATGTGCAGGGTTTGCCCAATGCGGTGGCCAGAGGCGGTCGTTATGATCATGTTGGTGAGTCATTTGGCCGCTCGCGTCCAGCTACTGGATTCTCGCTTGATCTAAGAGAATTAGCGCGTCTGATGCCGGGTGCAGAACGTAAGAATGCGATCATGGCCCCTTGGGGTGAAGAAGACGGATTGAGAGAAAAAATCGCCCAGCTACGGGCGCAGGGTGAGGTGGTGATCCAGAGTTTGCCGGGTCACAAATATGATTTAGATGAATTCGATTGCAATCGCGCGGTCGTTTTTGAAAATGGAAATTGGATAGTTAAACATTAGGCTAAGCGATGTCACAAATTAATACTGCAAAAAATGTCGTAGTTATTGGAACGCAATGGGGCGATGAAGGCAAAGGGAAAATTGTCGACTGGCTGACGGATCATGCTCAAGGCGTGGTGCGTTTTCAAGGTGGACATAATGCCGGCCACACCTTAGTGATCGGCGGACAAAAAACTGCCCTGCAACTCATTCCGTCCGGCATTATGCGCGCCGGTACTGCCTGCTATATCGGTAATGGTGTGGTGTTGTCGGTCCCTGATTTGTTGCGTGAAATCGATAAGCTGCAAGCTAACGGGGTTGAAGTTGAATCGCGTTTAAAAGTATCGGAAGCGTGCCCCGTAATTTTGCCTTATCACACCGCGTTAGATTCAGCACGCGAAGCAGCCAAAGGTCTGGCAAAAATTGGTACGACAGGAAAAGGTATCGGCCCAACATATGAAGATAAGGTCGCGCGTCGTGCAATTCGCGTTGCTGATCTGTTATATCCAGAACGTTTTGCAGAAAAATTACGTGAAAATCTGGACTACCATAATTTTGTGCTGACACAGTATTTGAAAGTTGACGCGGTCGATTTCCAAAAAACGTTTGATGAAACGATGGCGCAAGTGCCGCGTCTCCGTCCGATGGTAACGGACGTTTCAAGCGCACTGTATGCAGCCTATAAAGGTGGTGCGCGCTTGTTATTTGAGGGCGCGCAAGGGAGTTTGCTGGACGTTGATCACGGGACTTATCCGTACGTCACCTCAAGCAACTGTGTTGCTGGCAATGCAGCTGCGGGTTCAGGTGTCGGCCCGGGTATGTTGCATTACATTTTAGGGATCACCAAGGCGTACACAACGCGCGTTGGTTCCGGTCCGTTCCCATCTGAACTGACTACTGCCGAAGGTGTGGGTAAGCACCTGTCAGCGGTCGGCTGCGAATTTGGTACCGTTACTGGTCGTGCGCGCCGTTGCGGATGGTTTGATGCCGCGCTGTTAAAACGCTCCGTGCAAATCAACGGTGTGTCGGGTATGTGCCTAACTAAACTGGACGTATTGGATGGTATCGACACGCTGCAAATTTGCACCGGTTATCTTATTGACGGCAAGCCGGTAGATATCTTCCCAGGCGGCGCGGAACAAGCGGCGCATTGCGTTCCTGTCTACGAAACTTTGCCGGGTTGGGGCGAAAGCACCGTTGGCGCCAAGACGATGGAAGCGTTGCCCGTCAATGCACGTAAATACATCAAGCGGATTGAAGAATTGGTCGGCGTTCCTATCGACATGGTCTCTACTGGACCAGATCGTGAAGAAACTATCGTATTGCGTCATCCATTCGCATAGTTCCAGGTATGCCTGTGCCTGAATCGACAGAGCAACATCTTTGGGTATCGTGGGATGAGTACCACAATAAAATCGAAGAATTAGCTTTATTGATTGTTGAGTCTGGTTGGAAGTTCGACCAGATTTTATGTCTGGCACGAGGTGGGTTGCGACCGGGCGATGTGTTGTCCCGGATATTTGATTTGCCACTGGCGATTCTGTCTGCCAGCTCCTATCGCGACGAGGTAGGCACCAAACAAGGTGCGCTGGACATCGCCAGTCACATCACCACGACGAATGGCACGTTAAGCGGAAGATTATTGGTCGTCGACGATCTTGCTGATTCTGGCGTGACTCTGCTATCCGTCGTCAAGCATTTATCTGCTCAATTCACCGGCCTTACAGAAATCAAGACAGCAGTTATCTGGCAAAAAGCCTGCTCGCAGGTGACGCCGGATTATTTTGTTGATTTTCTGACGACCAGTCCGTGGATTCACCAGCCGTTTGAAGATTACGAGACACTTCGGCCAGATATGCTGCGCGAGCGTGTCCAACAACGATCACGCTGACCCCATGGCGCGCTGGTAAAGAGCCGTGCTTAAATGAACAACAAATAAAAAATCCCGTAAGTCCTTGAATTTCAAGAAATTACGGGATTTTTCATTGTAAAACCAAAACGAATTTTGGTGCCCACGGAGGGACTCGAACCCCCACACCCAAAGGCACATGGACCTGAACCATGCGCGTCTACCAATTCCGCCACGTGGGCAGCGAAGGCGAGATTATAGGGTAGATTTAATTAATTTCAAAGAGAAAAATAGCCATGGTGCAAAATAATTCTTTTCCCTTT
>Ga0206857_1035_pt1 | contig 34421 bp, 26 predicted proteins | sample Alteio_BWOrgCont_49_FD_152865 | JGI IMG/M metagenome (GOLD analysis project Ga0206857, IMG submission 152865) | Enriched cells from forest soil in Barre Woods Harvard Forest LTER site, Petersham, Massachusetts, United States -... | ecosystem: Environmental > Terrestrial > Soil > Temperate forest >...
GCGCCAACTTCATATCCAGCACACCAAAGAACGATTGCACTGCCTCATCGAGCTGTCCCTGCTTAAACTGCGACCAACCCTGCATATACAGGGACCGATCATAGTAATTACCACTCGGGCCGGATTTCAGCACAGTGGCATACGACTTCTGTGCGCCCGGATAATCGCTGGTCGCGAACAACAATTCGCCCAGCCGGAATTGCGCTTCATCGCTGTAGGGCGTGTTCGGATATTTTGCAACGAGCAGTCTGAGATTTTTTAACGCAGCGGGTATGTCGCCGCTTTGTTCTTCGGCGCGCGAAAGTTGGTACAGCACTTTATCGTTACCCGGATCATCCGGGTAGTTTTTAAGATAATCCTGATAGCTCGCGATCGCCGCCGTAAAGTCCGGATCGCCCTGGGCGTTTTTCCCATCCGTGCTATCCATTTGCAGATCGCCGATGCGACGCATTGCTTCAGCGCGTTGCGGTGATTTCGGTGCTGCTGCCAGAAAATTCTGATACGCCGCGATAGCTTTGGCCTCGCTGGTGTCCATATCATGATCGGGTTGCACATCCACGGTGCGACCGGCCAACGTTTTAATCGTGGGTTCGGTGTCGGGTGTGCCGCCTGCCGGTTTGCTGCTGCCGTAAAACCAGTGCAGACATCCGGAGAGGTTGACGGCAAGTCCGAGTACGATCACTGCTTGACTAAGGCGTCGCATGGTCAGCCTCCGTCTTTGGTGCGGTGGTATTGCCGGTACCTCGATCATATAGCTGGGCCAAAGCGAAACGTGCCTGCGTAGCATATTGAGTCAGTAATTCTTTTTCTCCGCTCAACTGGGTAATGGCAATGTTCTGCACGACGATCTGCTGCTCGTGCTGAAGAGCAGCGATGCGCGGGATCATCGTATTAAGCGCTGCAGATATGGCTGTCAGGCGCTGTTCAAACTTATCGAAGCGCACAGGCTCGTCGCGTTGCGCGTCCAATAATTGCTGTTCCAGGTTTTGCGCTTTGCCTAGTTGCGCGTTGATTTCTTCAATTTCTTTCTTGGCGCGCCATTCGCGGTCTGGGAAATCCTGGGCCAATTGCCAGACCAATGCGCCCCGCACCAATCTCACTTTTTCCTGTGCTGTGCTGAACTCGGTATCACCTGGATGTTGGTCAATTAATTTTTGCGCCTCGTTGATCCGTTCCGATAACGCAACCTGCTTGCTATCGGCAAATGCCGCGCCGTCACCGTCGGCAGAGCCGCTGTCAATTTGCTGGGTCAGTTGCACCTGCCGTGCTTGCAGAGCAGGCAGGCCGACGTTCTGCGATTGCGCCATCACCTGTGGAAGCCGTTCTGCAAAAGCCTTGCGGCGGTTTTCCAGCATCGCAGAAAATACGTCCAGCTTATCACGCCAGTCTTCGAGGTTTTTTGACAGAAAACGCAGGTCACGATAGTTCTTAAAAGCTTCCTGAAATTCATGCTGCGCCAACACGCGCGCCAAATGCGAGGAATGCGGCATCGCCGGCAGCGTCTTGATACTCCAGAACCAATCCATATCTTCGCCTGGATTTTCCTGCAATAGCGTGTCGACCAGTTTTCCGGATTGAATCACCGCGATCGATTCGTCGAGTGCGGCATCTTCATTTGTGAAAGTGGTGATAGCCTGGCTATACAATTTGGCAGACTGGCCCAGCGCACCTAATTCTGCATAGGCATACGGCACGGCGAGCTTCGCCTCAAGTTCTGCCGTATCGTTATCGTCGCGTTGCGCCAGTTCCATCCAGGGCACTAAAGCCTGTTTGAAATTTTTATCCGATACCGACGACCATCCCATCCCGAGCAACGCCTTATTTGCCTGCGCGCCTTTCAACCGTATGCGCTCAAAATAGTTGCGCGCGTCCTGATTTTTTTTGACTGACAGCGCTCCAAACCCCAGCGCGAGATTGGCACGATCACGCAAACTGCGATGCTCTTCATCGTCGGCAGGTGCGATGCCTACTTGATTCAGCATGGCGATGCCGCTGTCTGTGCTGCCGGTTTTCATCAGCGCGATGCCGAGGTTATAGCGCACATAGGTTGGATCAACGGAGGTCGCTTCCAACGGCTGCAAGACCTTAATCGCGCCAGCGTAGTCGGCATGTGCCATCAGCAAATTTGCTTCCAGCAGTCCGCGTTCTTCCTGCAATTCTTGCGGCAGGTCTTTGCCGATGCGTTTTAATGCTGCCTCGGCCTCTGGCAGATAGCCGCGTTGGTAACGAATTTTTGCGAGGTAAAACCAGGCGCGATCACGCGTTTTTGGCGTGGCGCCCATATCGATCAAACGCTCGAATACAGACGCAGCCTCGCGATGCATGCCATACGACAGCAAAATCCCGCCGCGTAACACTTCCGCTTCTTCGGCGTGATGCGACACACGATCAAATTCCTGCGAAACCATTAAGCCGGTCAGCGTTGAAAAATAATGATTCTGGAAAAACTGAAACAGCGTTTCACCGTAATACGGATCTTTGATGACGTGCGCGCCATCGTTGGGCAGATCGGCAGCGCCAGCCATGCCACATAGTGCGAATCCAATCGCGGCAATGAGCGGCTTAACCGGGAATTTGAAATCTGACATGCCTTATTCCCAAATCTTGACATCAAACTCAGGCTGCAATTTAGCCATCGAATCGGTGATGCGTAACTCCAGATATTTGGCTTGGGTGTCCTTGGTAAACTTCACGGTTGCACCGCGTTTGTAGTCACGATAATGCGGGCCGCCGCCGGTAAAGAACGCGACCAACTCATGCTCACCGGCGCGCAAATTACCCAGGTACAGACGTTGCACGCCGCCGCGATGGAGGGCCGTTACTTCAAGCGGCGTGTAGAGATAATTAGCGACTAATTTGTCATCGATTTTGACCTGCACGGAATCGAGGTCAAATAATTTGCCGACATCCATCGACACAAATAACACCACCTGGGTATTGGCCGGGAACAGCAACTCTTCTTCCAACACCAGCAAATCGCGATTGAGTTTGATGACGTCGCCCTTCAGGTCCTGAACACGATCATCCAACGCTGCCGGGGTTTGCGGAGCATCAGGCGCGGGCGTCTGATTTGCCACAGGAGTCTCAGCTGGTGCAGCCGCTGCAGGGGTGGCGGCTTGCTCCTGCGCGCCCGCTGACAGCAGCGCGAATAACATCAGGGCAGCACACAAATTTCGTACGGTAGCATTCATAGCAATTCTCTTAAAAGTTGGCTGAGGCGTACAGTTGCACCACGTTGGCTCGCATGGAATACAGGCTGCCGGTTTGCAGGTCGGTGAAATCGTTGTAGCGATAGTCGATCAGTTGCCAGGACGCGTTCAGCTTCACGGTGTAGGTTGCTTCTTTTTTCAGGGTGTAGCTGATTTTTCCGCCAATGCTGACATCATCGAAATCGGATAGCTGGCGGTTGCGCGAAATATAGAGCGTATCGGCCGCGGCATCGTCGCTATAAAACAGGGCTTTCGATTGTTTGTAATAACGCGTTGATACATCACCCAACCAGTTTTCGCCAAAATAGCGGCTATAGCCAACTTCAAAATTATTTGCCTTGATCGCCCAGTTATCCCAGAAATGACGCACGTCAAAGTGGATCGCGTCGCGATGGCCAAGATCACCAACCAATTTGACATCCGCCGCGCGGGAAGATCGGGTGGTCGGATCGTTTTCCGGCACAAACGCGCCGAATACGCGCGCCACACGATAGGGACTGGCCAGATAACCTTCGTCCGAAACCACCTCGCCATTCAGACTCATGATCCAGTGTGGCGTAAGGATTTGCGATACGCCGGCCCGATATTGCCAGTGCGAGGCGAACGCCTGGAACAGGGGGTCGCCGTGTTTGTAGACATCATCTTCACCACGCGTGAAGCCGATATTGACAGTGGTCAGTCCGCCGAAGGTTTCCTGGGTGATGTCCAGTCCATTGCTCTTGGCGATGTAATCTGGTTCACGGCTGTCTGTGGTCGAGAACGTAATCTTGGAATCACGGTAGACGTAGTCGAATCCCACGTCGTATTCCTTTCGTGTTTCCTTGTAGCGACTAGCCGTTGTCACGACGTCGATCGATGCATTCGTAACCGAGTCGATGTAATAACTGCCTGTCAGCGAAAAATTGTCCGACAGCGATTTACGCACCAACAGCGCCGGACCATCAGCCACTACGCCGCCGCCATTGTAGTAATGGAACATGGCTTCAGCTGAGTCACCAGGAAGGTCTGTTGCACGTGCATGACCAAGATTGAATACGCCGCCCAGCAGAGTCGCCAGTTTCCACAGCAAACGCCAGCGGGAATTTTTTATGGATGGTCGCAAATTAGTCGCAGCCACAGCCACCTCCCTCTACACCAGTGGCGCCGCGCGCAGCTTCACGCACATCGTGGACGTGTTCTATATGTTTGCCCGACAGGGGATCACCGCCAAACGACATAATCGGATCGGCCAACGCTTCGCGTTCATAGGGTTTCACCCACGGCTCTATCGTGCAGCCAGAGAGCAAGGCAAAACACAGGATAACGGTAAGCACCGGACCGCAGCGTGTCTTCATTTGAGCAACTCCAAAATCTGTTTGTCGTAGTCATTTTCGACACCGGCCAGATACCCTTTGTGCAGATAGCGCACCTTGCCATCACGGTCAATGATCAACGTGGAAGGCATCGTCGATAAATCGTATAAATGGCTGAGCGACTTATCGGTATCGAGCAACACCGGAAACTTCAATCCCAACTTGCTGGCGACATCGCCAGCATGCTTGACATCGTCATCGACATTCACACCGAGTAACACGAAACCGGCGGCGCGATATTTCTCGTAAAGTTGATTCAGTTTCGGTAATTCTTGCTGACAGGGGCCGCACCAGGTCGCCCAGAAATTAATCATCACTACTTTGCCGCGCTGTTCCTGCAATCGTAGGTTGGGACCCGCCATGGTGCGCAGCGTGAAGTCAGGTGCTTTGGATTGCAACGCAACGGCGGCGAACGTGCTGTGTGCAGCGCAAGCAAACAGGGCAGCGATAATAGTGTGTGTGAATCTCATCATAATCTCAGAAAAATGAAGCGGTAAAACCTATCGTGAATTCCAAATTTTGCAGACGCTCGCGCGCGCCCAATAAGTCCATGGAGAAGACGTGATCGCGCGCGTCTATCTGCACCGAATAGCGGTCACTCAAAAACAAACGCATCCCGGAACCAAAATTGAACGTGGCGTGCTTTTGATCGTCGAGCGAGGTGTTACCTACGCCCGCAATCACGTAGACGTGAAACGGCGTTGCATAGGTGGTGCCGATGAATATTTCGCCGGGCAAAAAGTTATAACCTGCCGACAGGTTGTAGTAGGTCAAGCGCTCGTTTTCATTGGGGAAGATACCGCCGGGCAGAATCTGACGATAATTTTTATCGCTGACTGTGGTGGAGGCAAGTACACCTTGCACGAAATAGTCTTCGGTGATGTTGTAGCCCAGACGCAGCCCGCCTACCGCACTGGCGCCGAAATTCTGGGTCGAATAAGTGCCGCCATAAAAACCGATATCAAAGTCGCTGGACGGATAGCGCGGTGGTTCGATATCACGGCGCGTGACTTCCGGCACCACTACCTGGTTCTGATCGGGTGGCGTTGCCTGCGGGTCGTCGGCAGCGCACGCCACTCCCGACCATGCACCGACCGTCGCAATGATCGAAGCCAGGAACAGATACCGTCTGAGTTGAGATGTCATCATAATGATCGTCAAAAATTAGCGTCAAAAGAAAAAGGAAATGCCCAGAGTCGCTGCGCGGTATTCAAGCGAGCGCTGGTCGGATACAAATGCCGTGTAGATGGTGTAATCGGCACGTAGAATAAAGCGGTCATTCATATAGTAGCGCACGCCAAAAGTCGCATTACCCAATTGCGCGTTGGTGGGCGTCGCGTCGACCAGACTTTGATTGGGCAAGTTGTTGAACCTACCCATACCGATACCGAAGAACGGCGAGATACGCTGATCTGACCATGGTTCTGCAATCAGGTCAAAATGCCAGATATCGGTACCAGAATAAACGCCTTCGACTTCGCCCAGCGTACCTTCGACGCTGAGCGTTTCGGAGATGCGATAGCTGGTAAAAATTTTCAACATCGGTTCGTGATCGAATTCGCCCCATGCCACGCCGAGCTGCACTTTACGATTCAGATAATCATCCAGCATCAAATCGTGGAAGGTTTTCTGTCCGCCACCTGCGGTGAGTGTGGTAGCCAATTGCTCACGCTGCACCCAACCTTCTTTACCCTCTTCCGTAATCACTTTGTACCAGTCAGTGTGGCGCAAGGTAATCCAGACGCCCTGTCCGCGCGGCACGACAAAAAATACCGGGTAACCGCGACCTGGTCCCGTATGCATTTCCAGATAGGGATCGGTAACCTGCAAGCGTAGCGACGGGTCTTGCAGGGGGTCGGTTGGTGTTGATGGTGTGGGAGTTGATTGCACCGTTACTGCCGGTGCGCTTACCTGATCTGCGTCGAATTCATTCGTATTAAGGTCGTACGCAAAAACGTCACTCGCATCGGCACGCGAGGAAAGCGGTGCTACGACAAGCAGCAGCACCGCGCACAGGTGCACAAATAAACGCAATAGACGGATGGTGGAATGGCTCATTGTGTATTGCAGGTTCCATTAACAGGGTCGCCATTCGAAAAAAGCGTCGCGTAATTTGCTGAACTGAATTCGTCCTGGCCAGAAGGCTCTGGGTTAGTGATCCAGAAGTTCATGAGCACAATATGCGGGTCTGTATCACTGGCAAAAACCAGCCCGCCGCCGTGCAGGACACCGCGATTCAGTGGTTTATTTTCGAGCAGGCTCAAGGTCGGCGAACCAATCACCACCTCTGCCTGCGCAGACAGAAAATTTTTGTACATGTCGCTGGCCTGGATCACGGTCGGTGTATTGGCAGGATTGGTCACGTCGATTACCTGGGCGGTCGGCACAATTCGCAATGCACCGCCAGCCCCCGTAGCGTAAGCATGGCAACCCGCACCGGAACAGGTATTGGTGACCGTGGTGCCATTCAATTGAATCTGCAGTTGCGCTAAAAATATGGGATTGATACAGCGCTGAAAATACGCAAACGAAAGCGACTGATTGGACGTTTGCGTCGGATTAGAAACGGTGGACGGGTTCCCCAGGGGAGAGGAACCGCCACAGCTGGCAAGGGTTAGCAATAACGCTGATAGTGCTGGAAGTGCCGCCAGCCTGACCAAAGAAATCATAGTTACGGGCATCCTGAATAGATCCAGCTGGAGATGGTATTGTAATTGGCGCTGCCGATAGGCAGGATCACGGAACCGCCCACCGCACCGACTGGATGAATCACCGACGGTTTGCTCAACAGATAATTGTTAGCCGGTGTGCAGGTATTCGTGATCATGGTCAGCGTAACCTGATAGTCACCATCCGGATCACCCGTCAACACATAGCGGTTGTTGCGGAACGAGGTACCCAACGCCGGTAGACCGGTCGCGGTACTGCCGATGGCCTGGTGACAACCGACATAGCAGGTCGACAAAATAATCGGATACACCTGGGCTTCAAACGTAGTCTCGTTCAAACCGTTCACCGCAATGATGCCGCTCTGCGCATTGAATGGGTCGTTGTAGTATTTTCCGCCGGTGTCCATCCATTCGGCGATCAACCGCTTCTCGCCGGCGTTCAACAACGTCGAATGGTCCAGTCCCGTCGGTGTCGGGTGGGCGGCCTGGGCAGCGGCAGTAGTCATCAAAGTTTGTCCGGCCATAATTTCCATTAAACGACTGCTCCGTGCAAGACCCAATGCCACACCTTCGTCTGCAGCAGTATTGACCAGTGCATCGGCCCGCTGAATAACCAGCACGCCTTCATCGACCATCGTTTGCGGCTGGCCCGCTGCATTCAGCAATGGCACGCCTATCATCAGTTGGTCGTACGACGTTTCACGTCCACTGCCACCTGTCGTGCTCAACAGATTCAAGATCGTGTCAGACGCATTATGACAATTGGTACACGTGGTATTGACGGAGCCGGTAACACGGTTAGCTGACCAGATCGGTTGGATATGATCGGGGTAATTGATAATACCGTTTGACGGCGGGGACGTCACGCCGGTGTAGCTTAATGCCAACGTTGGACGCGCCTGCGCGCTGGAGGCTGCCCACTGATCGGTAGTCGCTGGGTCGGGGGCCAGTTGGTTCGCCGTTGAATTGAGACGGTACAGCGTTTCCGCCATGGTTTCGCCCGATTGATGTGCGCTTTGCATCGCTGGCAGCCATGCAGCGGGAACTGAATCAGCCGTCGCACCGGAATTGATCGCTGCACCCCGACGCGGACTGTGACAACCGTCACAGGTACGTAATTCGCCAGGACGCACTTGTATCCAGTTGGTGTGCGTCTGGAACGCACGTCCTTGCGAGTCAATCACCGACAGGGCAATTGGCGTATCTGCAGGCACGGTAAGTTTGAATGATCCATCCGGTTGAATTGGTGCATACCCAAGGATCTGGGTCATCTCAAACTCAGTTTCACCAATCGCCGTACGCATGCCGGTCGTATCGGCAGGTGGCGCAACGGCACGAACGGCGCGGATGAACACTGCCGGCGCACAGCGGTAATCAGGATTAGCCGGATCTTTCATGTGGATAAGATCGGCCACCAATGGACGGTTGTCGCTTGGATCGCTGGGTGGAGTCAACGCGATTTCGGTTGTACAACCACTCAGTAAATCCGGTGCGGCCAACACGGCGGAACCCATGCGGCCCAGTGAGTCCGTATCGTAGACACTACGCACGTCGAGTACGCCCATCTTTTGCGCTGCCAGGGTACTGTCGAGCGCAGTCGGCGTCGTCACCGCCGGTTCGGTGCGCGCCATAATGGCCACAGGATGCGTGTACATGAAGCCGCTCGGTGGTGAAGCGACATTCAACAGAGTCTGAGTCGCGGGATCGAACATATAGATCGCGTAAGACGCATTCACAGTCATTTGTAGCGGATCAGCATTGATCTGCGCAACCAGCCGATTAGGATTGGACAGGTCCGCTACCTGCGCAGCGCTTAAGGTTGCACAGGACACTTCAACGCCAGCGTTCATCACTTCACATGGTGTATACGACACTAACACGCGGTCGGTACCGTCCCACAATGGATAAGGCGTGGTAACGCGGCCATATTGCGAGAAGCCGGTATCGTAATTTAACGACTGTGCCGTCGCTTGAACCTGGCCGCCATTCGCTGGCACAGACGGATTGATCGGCGAATTTTCGTCTGAATAATTGAGCGCATTCACAAACATCAACGCGCCGCCTTCCTGAGTGCGATCCAGCGGCATCAGGTCAGTTGCCAGATATCCGGCGTGTGGGCCGGCTGGATCCATATCGCGCGGATGCAGGAAACTGGTGCCGTCGCTATGTGGACCATACAGCACAAACATATTCGTCCCATCGGGATTGACCGTGAATACCTTGAAGTGGTTACGACCCGCGACGTGATCCCAGCGCGAGAACATAATCACGCCATTTGGCCTGACCGTCGGCGAGCGATCATGACTCTGATTAAACGAAATCTGTTTGATATTGGTACCGTCATTCGCCATGGTGTGCAGATTGAATACGCGTTCGCGCTCGTATTCATCCAACGCGAAATACGAATTACCGAGCGCTTGATTGGCGAACGATTCGGTCTGCCGGTTGGACGTAAACACAAATCCGGCGCCACCTGGCAGATAAGTCGGTTCCACATCATCAGACGCGGTCGAATTGGTAATGCGTCGGAACGTCCCACCGGTCAGCCCGCCCGTGCTCATATCGTATTCCCAGATATTGAATCGACCCGTGCATGCCGGTACACCGCCTATCGTTGAACTATTGCTAGTCGGACAGCGCATGGCAAAGACAATTTTAGTGCCGTCATACGAGACATCCAGACTGGTTACATCGCCCTGCCCTTGTGTGAATTGCGCGGTGAGATTGTGTTCAGGCGCAGAGGCAGACGACACTTCCCTGAGCATCAAATCTCCGCCAGGCGCAGTCGGCGCGCCATTGGTGGGATTGGTGCTGATCGTATTCGCGCGCTTGGCGTAAGCAATCGGCACGCCGCCGGACACGACTACCGATGAAGAACTGCTGTCGCCGGAGCTGCACGCAGTCAGCAATGACGCCAGTGAGGTCAATGCTAAGGCTATCACCGGAGTGACAAATATATTGGACGTTTTCATGACTAGCTTCCCTTAATTTTGCGTTACTTAGCCTTGGTGCTACCGGGTAAATAAGGACAAATTACGCATGCCGACTTTACTGACTGATTTTCCAATTCATTTTGCTAACTTAATCTGCAAAATGAGTGCGTGGTGAGTTGTAAATCCATGCTGAAAAAAACAGCGAAATAAATAATGAATAATTGCGGGCTATTGTGTGCCTGTGCCCGCTTTTTGGAGAACTACTGTTGATTAAGAAGCCCCGACGAGTAATGTAATTTGCCATCGGCATCGACTATCACAGCGTCGATATTATTTTGCGCATCCAGCAGCGCCAGGCCTTTTTCTATTCCAGAGATAAAAACAATTTTTGAAAACGCTTCGGTCGTCAGGCCGTCTTCTGCCAATATCGTTACGCTGCGCAATCGGTCCGGCGATTTTCCGGTAGCAGGATCAATCAGATGATGAAAACGCACGCCGTCTTCATCGAAATAGCGCTCGTAGTCACCGGATGTTGAAATCGAGGTATCAATCAACGGCAGCATCGCGACAATCTGTTCAGCATTGCGCGGATCACGCACGCCTATCATCCAGGGACGTCCGCGCTTGTCGCCGATCACACGACTATCGCCGCCGGCACTGACATTGGCATGCACAATACCGCGCTGCTTTAACAACCTGGCCGCGTTATCAACTGCATGGCCTTTCGCAAAACCACCGAGGTCAATCGCCATCTCCGGCTTGGCAAAGCGGACGGTCTGATCTGTCTGATTGAGAATGAAATGTTGATAGCCAATTGCTTCGCGCGCCCTGGCTAATTGCTGCACATTCGGACGTTGTCGCGTGCGGTAATCGAATAAACGACCGACTGCTGCAAACGTAATATCGAACGTACCGTGTGACAGGTCGGAAAAATGCGCCGCCTTCAAAAACAGCCGCATCATCTCGTCGCATACGGGAACTGGTCTGTTAAAGGCGTCCCGGTTAATGACGGACAGCTCCGAATCTGGTTTATGCGGACTCATTAAGCGATCAATGCGATGCATCTCACCCATCACCGCCGCTATCGCCTCTTCCGCAATGGCCTTATCTTCAGACCAGAGTTCAACGCTGATCGACGTACCCATGATGGCATCTTCACCTTTGTACCAACCGTGATTTCCCATAGGCGTCAGCGCACGCGCTTTGCTATTGGTGGTCTCCCGGAACATGGAATCGCGTGAAAAGCCAAACATATCAATCGTATTGGTCGGGTTGATGAACAGGCTGATCGCCCAGTCGCCGCGTCGTCTAAATGGCAAAAAAAGCCCAGAAACTATGCAGGTTGAATTGAGTTTTCCACAGATATTGCATTATAACAAGTTATAGAAACACTAAATTACACTAATTTACATTTGGATTTGGGGGAGGGAAAAACGAATTTCATAGCGTGCAGACTGTGGCTGTTCACGAAGTGGTATTAACCGGCTTACGTCTTGTAACTGTTCGATGTTGGGGGAATGGTAAACATTGGCGTCCTTCGGCTAGCTAGCTGGCATCGAACGCCGTCAGTGGAACCGGCAGAGAGATATTCATTCTTTCGATTCTATGCCACGCAATTCATTACACCTTACGCTCCACTCTCGAAAATCGAATCGCAGAGCGTTCGCTCGCCTTGGCAGCTTCTTCTTCCCGGTTTCGGGGCGCGGCACTGGTCTCGAGCGAACCAAGTAAATTTTTCGAGACCACAGCGATTGCATCCACCGCGGCGAGAAACGCAGCCTCGTTTGCCTTGGACGGTTTGTGAAAGCCTGTGATCTTGCGAACGAACTGAAGCGATGCCGCATGAATTTCATCTTCAGTCACAGGTGGCGCGAAATTGAACAGCATTTTGATATTTCTGCACATAGAAAATACCTCTGTTTTGGCCTTGGCTGCGGCCCTTAATTTGTTAACGGTGCTGAATGTCCGCTTCTGGCTCGCGCAGGTGAACATAAATGACGGACTAGCCGTTGTCAATGCCCTAAATGAGGCATTTTCCTCTGAGGTCAGCGCTACGTTGAAACGCGAAATGGCATTCGGTGCGCAAGAAAACTGCAATTAGCATCACTCAGATAATCGACTACCCGCTGGGCTGACAAGTCGTTCCATCCAAATAGATACACAACGACTGGAGATCGTAGTTTTCGATTGACAATTTATTTGCGCACCCGCACGCTTCGATTTACAAAAATAAAGGGGGAGTAAACATGACCGCATCCGAAGAGCAGCAAATTCTGGCAGACGTCAGCCAACCTGAATCGAAGACTTACCAGGTTTCATTCACAGGATCAGGCAGCGAGTACTTCCGGATCTGGATCGTGAATTTGCTTCTATCTATCGTTACCCTGGGTATTTATTCTGCCTGGGCGAAGGTCCGGCGCAATCAATATTTTTATTCCTGCACTCATATTGCTGAAGGTAGTTTTGATTATCACGGAAATGCCATCGCAATCTTGAAAGGTCGTATTGCTGCGATCGTCATTTTGACTTTGTACAATATAGCGGTCCGAACTTCCGGCACCTACACCCTGATTATGCTGGTGATTCTTGGTGCAATCCTGCCTTGGCTGATCTGGCGGAGTTTGCAATTCAGATTGTATAACTCCAGCTACCGCGCAATCCGATTTGGTTTCAGAGGAAGCGCAGGACAAGCCTATATGAATTTTTTGCTTTGGCCCGTGCTCACTCTGTTTACCATCTATCTGCTATTTCCGTTCGCGCATCAACGCATCAAAAAATTTCAACATAGCGAATCGAGGTTTGGCACGACCTATTTTTCGTTTTACGCGAAGGTCAGTAGTTTTTACGGCATTTACTTAATTGGATTCATATCGGCTATCGTTGCCGGAATCGTTGCGTACAAATTGATGGGAAGTCCGTTTGCTGGTATTCAACACGGCCCCCATACAGAACGTGATCCGGCGTCCTTCATTGGGATCTTCATGTTTATGCTGGCGTTCTATGGAATTTTTTTCCTGATATTTCCGCTAATTTTGACCATGATGCAAAACCTGATTTGGAATAACACGAAGCTTGGTGACCATCAATTTCATTCCGATCTGCGCTGGGGAAAAATGACGTTCATTATTATCACCAACATTCTGGGAGTGATATGCACACTGGGTTTGTTCACTCCGTTTGCGCACATCCGTTATCTGAAATATAAACTCGAAGCAATCTCTTTGACCACGCACGGTAGTCTGGATAATTTTGTCTCCGCTGTTCAGGATGATGTCTCCGCTACCGGTGTGGGCATGACCGATATGCTTGATTTCGACCTTTCTTTGTAGTGACAGATTGTGAACGTTTCGCATTCCATTCCTGGCCGTTATTTTGATGGCGTTTCGTCACGACTCTATCGCGTTCAATTTAACGTTGAAGAACAAGTTGCGGTCTTAACCGGGGATGCAGAGCGACGTTACCCGCTAAGCGATCTGCGGATTTCGGAACGCACCAAACATGCTGCGCGACGCGTCACTTTTCCAGATGGCGATTATTTGGAAATTGATGATCGTGCGGCGTTTGATCACATGCTGCTACATATGGGGCACAGCGATTCGTTTGTGGTGCGGGCGCAGCAAAGCTGGCGCACCGCACTTGGATTCACGTTACTTACCTGTGTGATTTTAGTGTTGGGCTATCTATACGGATTGCCTTTCGCCGCCAAATACATTGCACGATCTTTGCCACCGCGTGCCGAAATGGCGATAGGCGAAGGCGCATTGAATTTTTTGGATCAGCATGTATTTGCACCATCAACGCTGCCGGCGGATCAGCAAAAAATAATCCGTGAGCGATTTGCTAAACTCATTCCTGCATCGCCTGTCGCGACGCAGGCTGGAATGTCATCAGAAAATTCAACGCCCATCGAAATCGTTTTTCGCCACAGCAAAATCGGACCGAACGCATTTGCATTGCCGTCACGCCAAATCGTGCTGACCGATGAAATCGTCAACCTTCTCAATAATAACGATGAGCTAATGGGTGTCCTGGCGCATGAACTGGGTCACCTGAATGAACATCATTTAATGCGCAGGCTAATTCAAAGTTCTGCGGTAGGAATCGGCGCGACTGCGCTGTTCGGCGATGTATCTGGGCTGGTTGCTGGTATTCCGCCCTTGCTGCTCGATCTGAAATACTCCAGGGACGTAGAGAGTGATGCCGACGACTATGCTGTCGCGACACTCAAATTCAATCACATCGCGGTTGAAAATTTTGCACGGGCAATCGAAAAATTAGCGCAGTCCACCAAAAATTACGAGCCCAATCCTTATCTATCCACGCATCCTGTCAATAGCGAACGGATCGCGCGAATCCGGAAGGCAGAATAAGGAAGCTTAACCGCCCACAGTATCCGGGAACTGACACTGGCCCTGATTTGCTCACTTCAGCCAGTCAACCGATTACTTGATCGGACTCAAAATTTCATCCAGCCGGTCCCGTGCTCCCTCAATCCGTTCCAGCTTTGGATATTTCAACCCTTCGTGATAATCAAACTTCACGGTCTGAAAACGTCCGTCCTTTTTAAACAGCAATTCGATCGCTTCTTTGGACGTTTTTGCTTTGGTAATCGCACTCTTCAGCAGCTCTTCCGAATACTCCCGCCCGTTGACGCCCAGCAGTTGTGCATCACTGCTTAAGCCAGCTTTAAACGCCAGTCCGTTCCACATCACGCGACCTACATGCCCTCCTTTACTGATGGTCAATCCAAGCGAATACCAGCAGTCGACCCCGCCACCCTCATCTACCAGCGATTTGTAGTACGCCGTAGGGGTATCGGTGAACACCAACTTCCAGCCAGCCCTGGTCAGGCCATCCATCGGCGCACCTGGTCCGTGCGAGTCGAGACGCTCGCGGAGAAATTGGGCCCAGTCGTATGGCTGCACTTTATTTAATGCCGCGACGACATCGTCAAAGGTATAGGTCAGCGGGCTATGGCGTCCGTTTTCAACACCAAAAAAAAGCTGTGCAAAATCGTTCAGGGAACGCTTGTCGCCGGATAGTTCACGAATTTTTGTGTCCGCGTCGATCCAGATCAATGCGCCTTCATCGTAATAGTCTTCAGCGCGCTGCCAGTCCGGCCATCCCAATGGACGGCGCTGATTGATTACGGGATCATTGGTCGTGTCCTGCAATGCACGCCATTCGCGCCCCGGACTGTAAACTAAATATGCCGCGCTCATCGCCATCGCGTCACGCACTTGTTCGGTGGTCAATAAGCCGGAACGGGCGGCCAGCACAAATCCCCAATATTCGGTTTGCCCCTCATATACCCAGAGCAGGGAATTTTTCATGGGCAGATTAAAGTTGCCGTTCAGCTGACCGGCTGGACGACGAAATTTGCCATCCCAGGAATGCGAAAATTCGTGCGGGATTAAATAGCCGCGCAATGCCAGTCCTTTGTCCCAGTCAGTAAAATAATTTGGCTTAACGCCGTTTTCGCCTGATTGATGATGCTCTAATCCTTCGAAGGAAAAATGATCACTGGCAGCCACCAGGAAGTCGTAATGGTCGAAGTGATGCGAGCCATATAATTTGTAAGCCTGTTGCAGTAACGCGCGGTGCAATTCAATTTGCTCCGGTTTGGCCTCCAGATTTTCGGGTGCATCTGCGAACACGTCAAAGTAGACCGGTACTTTTGAACCGGGGTCCAGATCAAACCGTTTAAAAAATTGGCCTGCATACAGCGGTGAGTCAATGAAATCTTCGAGGCTGATTGGCTTAAAGCGGACATTCGCGCCGTTCTGATCCCGCAACTCCAACGCACTGGCAAATTGCCATTCCGGCGGCAAGGTCACGCTGGCCTCTACATCGATGTTGTGGGAATAATAGCCCGCCGGATAGAGCACAACTTTTTCCCAATGGATGGCGAGCATCTCAGGCGTCACCAGGATTGTTCCCTGTTTATCGTTCAACGGAGAGAGGTATTGAAAATCCGCGTCAATCTCGCTGACTCCAGCTGGTACGTCCAGATGAAATGCAAAGATATTGACCTCGTCGCGCTTCCATTCGAGTGCATGATGGTTGGCGGTAATCTTCAGCCCGCCAAGTTGTGCCATTTGCGCTTCAGGTGAGTGCGTTCCAGGCAGCCACTCTGGATAGAGCAACACCATTTTTCCTGGCTTGACTGGAATACGCTCGTGAACACTGAATATCTTCTGACCCAGATTGGTTGCATCTACGTGCAGTTCAATCACGCCGGGAAAATGCTGATCCGACAGCTTGGGTATCTCTTGCCCGTAGCCAGATGAAATCAGGCAGCTAAACAGACCGGCGAACAGCATTTTTTTCGGCATCATTGCTAACCTTTCAGATTGATTTTGCAGTGGGTGTGGCAGACTCCAGCTCTACAGCGCGTGCCAGTGCAGATTCAGCTTCAGCGGTCTTACCTTGCTGCTGCAATATCTCGCTGATTTTTCGGAATGAGACAGCATTGCCCGGTTGATAGTTGACCGAACGCTGATAACTTTCCAGCGCGATGTCGAGCAATCCCTGTCCTTGCAAGGCCAGGCCCAGTTGATGATGCGCCATGCCAAACGTGGGTTGTAACGTGACGCATTGTTTAAAGGCTTCTACCGCTTCGGCAAACTTGCTCTGCTCTAAATATGCCATGCCCAAACTGACGTGCGCATTGTAAAAATCAGGTAGAAAATGAACGGCGCGTTTAAAACAAATTTCCGCGTTTCCGAATTCCTTTTCCCGCATCAAAATCAATCCCAGATTGTTATGCGCAAGCGCTGCATTTGGCGCTAACTCAAGTGCGCGCATAAAGCATTTTTTTGCATCCGACACGTTTTGCAGTGCCAGCAACGTATTGCCGAGGAAGATGATCACCTCAGGGTTGTCGGGATTGATGCTTAACGCGCGGTCAAACTGCAGTGCTGCGTCTCGAACGCGGTCATGATCGATCAACGTGTGACCCAGCATGCTGAGTTCTGGAACAGAGTTCGACTTCACAGCAATGGCGCGGTCGAGTAACGCTTTTGCTTCATCGGTCTGCCCAGCTACGTGCATCAGATTCGCAAGCACACAATATGCTTGTATCAGGGCAGGATTCACTTCCAGTGCCTTGCGCAAACAACTGGTGGCTTCAAGAGCACTATTCCCACTGGTTAAAAACAGGCCCAGATTCAGATGGGTCAATGCGTTGCCTGGCACCGTTCTGACGGCTTGCCGATACAATTCACCCGCCTCGTCACGCAGTCCCTGCCGTGTTAATTCACCGGCCAGATTAAACAGCAGTTCGAGATCGGCGGGCGCCATCAACAGCGCTTTACGTTTGGTCGACAGCGACGGTTTGCCGAGCGCGTCCTGGGCAATCGCCAACATCTTCCAGACCTTGCCCGATTTCGCGTATTTTTCGCTGATCTTGTGCGTGCGGGTTTCCAACTCCTGCCATTTCTGTTCGACATAGAGCTTGTACAACGGGTCCCACTCTTCCAATGTCGGATTGGGATTGCTGATCGATCTGCTGATCAATTCATCGATATTGCGCTGCGCCGCTTTCATCTCATCGCTATCCAGCCCACGCTGCCTTGCCGCCTTGATTGTTTTCATGGCATCCAGCAAATAATCGTTGTTAACCAGCGACCACGCATAAGCAAGCACAAATTGCGGGTGGTTCGGGAATGCATCCAACGCGATTTTAAAATGCTGCATTGCCGGGCCGTGATGACCAGCGTGCACGGCGATCAAACCAAGATTGTGATGGGCATCAACATGATTCGGAAACGATTGCAAAATGCGGCGATACAGCTGCTCAGCTTCCATTAACTGCCCCGCCTGGTGGTGCGCGATAGCTTGCTGTAAATACAGATCAATGGTGCGGTTTTGTTCGGTGATAGTGTCGGTCATGCTAGTCCTAAGGTGATGGTTTTTTTAGAGCTGGGCTGTCGTGCTTTTATGGGGATAGGACGATGGGGGCAGGTCTTTGGAAAAATCTGTGTATCGGTCTATGGAGCAGGCATTCTGCCTCAAAAGAAACCCCAATTCAAGGAACGCCAGACAGCATCACAATTGTGTTGGCATAAAATAAAATACTCTCTGGTGTTTTGTGCAACGCATCAACGAAAACCGGATGCGTCGCAAAAATGACACGCAGTTCCCCACGTTGGAGCCATGATTCGTCGTATTATTTGACGCTCGGGCGAATTCTCGCCGCAGCGACACCGCTGGTCCCGAAATAAGTTGATGTAATTCCCACCGATTTCAGGGCACGATATTTCCTGGAGAAGACGATGAAAACTGTAATCATGTGCGCAATCGCACTACTCTGCGCAGCAAGCGCACAGGCCGCTGAAAATACGCACTACACGATCATTCTGGATAACGGCACCGTTGCCGGAAAACAGATTGTTGAGCAGAGCGCGCCCGATACGATCAAAGTGCATTTCACCTTCAAGGACAACGGGCGCGGACCGGATATCGATGAAGTCATCCACCTGGCAAAAGATGGCACCATGCTGTCCTATGAAGGCGTCGGCGCATCGACCTTTGGCGCGAAGGTGGACGACCATTTCCACATGAGCGGCAACAACGCCGAATGGCATTCGACCTCAGAAAGCGGCAAACAGGCACTCAGTGGATCGGCTCTGTATTTGCCGATGAACGCCACATACGAATGGACGTCGCTCAGCATTACGGCGCTGGCCAAACGCAGTGACAACAAGTTACCGTTGCTACCTTCCGGAAATCTGAGTCAGAAAAAGGTCGATGAAGTGGTCGTCAAACACAATGGCAAAACGCAGCGTGTGCAATTGCTGGCGCAAACCGGTATCGGCTTTAACCCACAATTCTTCTGGGCCACCACCGGAAAATCACCGCGTCTGTTTGCTGCTGTCATTCCAGGCTATATGACATTTATCGAAGAAGGCTGGCAGTCCAATGGGGCCGAACTCGCCAAACATCAGACAGCCGCATCAGATAAATTATTAAAAGACCTGGCAGCGCGCACCCAGCATCCTTTGAACGGGATGACTGTGATACGCAATGCACGCATTTTTGACAGCGAAACGGCACAGCTCGGTGCGCCTTCCGACGTCTATATCCTGCGCGACAAAATTACCCAGGTGTTGCCAGCTGGCTCACCGACTGCCGGTGCCGACCACGAAATTGATGCAGGCGGCCGCGTGATGCTGCCTGGCCTGTTTGATATGCACGGCCATGTGGATCGTTGGTCGGGCGGATTAAACCTGGCGGCTGGCGTCACGACGGTGCGCGATATGGGCAATTCGAATTCGGAAATGCAGAAAATGATCGACGAAATCAGTGCCGGTGAGTTACTGTCGCCGCAGTTGGTTCCTTCCGGATTTTTAGAAGGCGACAGCCCGTATGCAGCGCAAATGGGCTTCGTCATCAAGAATCTGGATGAAGCCAAACACGCCGTAGATTGGTACTCCGAGCACGGTTATCCGCAATTAAAAATCTACAATTCCTTCCCACATGATCACGTACGCGAAATTGTCGCCTACGCGCATAGCCGGGGCATGCGGGTCAGCGGACACATTCCGGTCTTCATGCGCGCCCAGGAAGCAGTCGAGCAAGGGTACGACGAGATTCAACATATCAATCAGGTGATGTTGAATTTCCTGGTCACCCCAACTACCGATACCCGCACGCTGGATCGCTTTCAACTGCCTGCCGATAAAGTCGCTGGCCTGGATTTCAATTCCAGGGAAGTGCAGGACTTTATCAAACTGCTGCAAGATCATCACACCGTCATCGACTCCACGCTCGCCACCTTCGACTTTCTGAAACAGCGCGATGGTGACATGGCTGAACCGTATGCGCCGGTTGCTGATCATGTTCCACCGGACGTCAAGCGCAGCTTCTCTGTCGGTCAGATGAACATTCCTGACGATGCCACTGCGAAGATTCACCTGGAGTCGTACAAAAAAATGGTGGAGTTCGTCGGCATTATGTATCGCGCCGGCATTCCTTTAGTGGCCGGTACCGATGCGCTGTCCGGATTTACCTTGCAGGCTGAATTGGCGTTATACGTTAAAGCCGGTTTGACGCCAGCGCAGGCATTACAGGTGGCGACCAAAAACGGGGCCTTGTACACACGCACCAGTAATGAACGTGGCTCGATAACAGCAGGAAAACTGGCGGACCTGGTGCTGGTCGATGGTGATCCTACTAGTGATATCGCCGATATTCGCAAGGTAGCACTTGTCATTACGCGCAATAAATTAATCTATCCAAACGAGGTCGATAAAGAATTGGGCATACTGCCATTCGTACAAAATCCACCTGTGGTGAAGGACCTGATACAAGCACCTGGTGCGTCCGGTGGATCAGCCGCAGCGGGACATCAATTGGGACGATTTGGCCTGGAAGCCAAAGACTAAGCAGAACACTACTCTAAATAACTTTAATTTTTAAGGACATTTCATGCAACGTACGTTACTTTCAATCGCCATCATCGCTGCGCTGGGTTCAACGACTCCGATACTGGTTCAAGCACAGACTTCTGTCACGGCCGCCACGCCGAATGCCACAGCATCGGCGCTGACGTCCGGTATCGACCTGCAGTGGCTGGATACCAGCGTGCGGCCGCAAGATGATTTTTATCAGTACATGTCAGGTAAATGGCTGGCCACGCAGGAAATCCCGGCAGACAAAGCGCGTTACACCTCGTTTGATGCGCTCACTGATTTATCCGAAAAGCGCTTGCATGATGTGATCGACAGCGTGACCAGCGAGAAGAAGCCTGTGGCCGGGTCCAACGATCAGAAAATTGCGGACCTGTATAGCAGCTTTATGGATGTGGCACTGGCCGACAAACTCGGTATCAAACCGTTGAAGGCGACATTCGCCAAAATCGACCGCGCAACCCGCAAAGATCAGTTGCCCGCATTAAATGCAGACCTCAGCAAAATCAATATCAGCCTGCCGGTTAACACCTTTATCGGCCAGGACGCGCGCGATGCAACTAAGTATGCGGTGTACGTTAATCAAGGTGGATTGACGCTGCCAGATCGCGATTACTATCTCAAAAAAGACGACGCGAAAATGCAGGGATTCCGTGATGCTTATTTAAAGCATGTTCAGACTATGTTGGAGATGGCCGGGGAAAAAGACGGTGCAAAATCCGCTGAACAAATTTTGGCGCTGGAAACCAAACTGGCCGAAATTCAATGGAGTCGCATTGAAAATCGCGACCCCATCAAAACGTATAACAAAGTCGACGTCGACAAATTAAATGAATTGCTGCCCAGCTTTAAGATGACGGCATATCTGACTGAAGCGGGTATCGCCGATAAGGTGAGTTACGTCATCATGCGTCAGCCAAGCTTTATCCACGAATTGGATAAGGTAATCGAGGACACACCGTTGGATGTCTGGAAGACGTATTATCGCTGGCACGCGCTCAACGCTTTTGCGCCATTCCTGTCGAAAAATTTTGTGGATGAAGACTTTAATTTTAACGGCAAGACCTTACGCGGCATCCCGGAAAATAAACCGCGCTGGAAGTTGGGCATAGCCGAAGTTGAATCTGCTGTACCTGAAGCGCTGGGGCAAATCTACGTGGCCAGATATTTCCCGCCTGAGTACAAGGCGCGGATGGAAAAGTTGGTGGGAAATCTGGTGGCGGCCTATCGTCAAAGTATCGAATCGCTTACCTGGATGAGCCAACCGACTAAAGACGAAGCACTAATTAAACTGTCTAAGTTCACGCCGAAGATCGGTTATCCCGACAAATGGCGCGACTACAGCAAGCTGGTTATCAAGAAAGGCGACCTGGTCGGCAATGTCATGCGCGGGCGCGAATTTGAAGACCAGCGCTCGATCAATAAGCTCGGCAAACCGGTTGATAAAACTGAGTGGGGCATGAGCCCGCAAACAGTCAACGCCTACTACAACTCACGCAACAACGAAATCGTATTCCCGGCAGCTATTTTGCAACCGCCGTTCTTCAATCCGGCTGCTGATGATGCGGTCAACTACGGTGGTATTGGCGCTGTGATCGGACATGAAATCAGTCACGGGTTTGACGATTCGGGTAGTCAATCCGACGGCGACGGCAATCTGCGCGACTGGTGGACCAAAGAGGACAAAGACAATTTCAAAAAACTGACTTCCGCATTGGTGGCGCAATACAGTGCGTTTAGTCCGGTCGAGGGATATCACGTCAAAGGTGAACTGACTCTGGGTGAAAACATAGCCGATAATTCGGGCCTGGCGATTGCGTACAAGGCGTACAAAATTTCGCTGGGCGGAAAACCAGCTCCAGTGATTGATGGTTTCACAGGTGAGCAGCGCCTGTACATGGGCTGGGCCCAGGTCTGGCGTGGCAAAGCGCGTGAAGCTGAGGCGATTCGATTAGTGAATGTTGATCCGCATTCGCCTGCTGCTGCGCGGGGGAATTTGCCGTTGGTGAATCAGCCTGGATTCTATTCTGCGTTTGATGTGAAGGAAGGCGACAAGATGTATGCTGCGCCGGATCAGCGGATTATTATTTGGTAGTGTGATTCAGTAACGCAAATAAAAAACCATCTTGTGAATGAATCAAGATGGTTTTTTGCATTTGGACGCAGCTTTCCAGGCAGATTCTACTCAAGCAGGCACAAGTTCAAGCCTGAGTTTCTTACCCAGTGCCGCCGCCGCACTTGACAGCGTAGCTAACGTCAAGCTGGTATCTTTTTCGTCCAACAGACGATTCAGCGCTGCACGACTGGTATGCATTTTTTCCGCCATTGCGGTCTTGGTCAGTTTTTGGCGTTTCATTTCTTTCGCTATTTGCCACGCAAGAACTCGCTTTACTGCGACCGCCGTCACGTCGTCGAGAATGCCTTCTTCAGCAAGAAAATCGTCAAAATTACTACCGATATGTTTTTTATTAATCATGTTGCTTTCCCCATTTGTTGCTTCAGCCTGGTCAACGCAGTCTGCAACTCTACTTTTGGCGTAGTCTGGGATTTTTTTATAAATCCGTGAAGTAGAACCATATTTTCACCGCAAACCGTAAATAGAATCCGTGCGATTTTTCCAGGCAAAGTAACTCTGACTTCCCATAACCCTTTATCCATTTTGCGCACCAGAGGCATGCCAAGAGGCCATCCGATTTGCACCGTTTTGATATCTTCTCCTATAATTTTTTTCTCAATATCAGGAAGACTTCGTAGCCAGTCGCGAACAGGTTCAGTGCCAGAATCTGTTTTAAAAAAATGGACGGCCAAAGGAATAGATTGCATTGCCAAATCGTACCAATTTTGGTACGATTTGGCAAGGATATTTTGCTTGTTGGGCTATTTTTAAAAGGAATTAATCGAGCAAACCACGTTGTTTCAAATCTTCCAACGTCGCATCCAGACACTGACGAATCAACGCCACCATCTCATCGATTTGTGCCACTGTCGTTACAAGCGGTGGCGCAATAATCATTCTGTCTCCGACCGCGCGCATAATCATGCCGTTACCAAACATATGACCACGGCAGATCATGCCGACTTCCAGATCCGAATCAAACGCAACGCAGTCATGCAACGTTGCGCCTTTGCGTTTCACCAGATTCAAACCTGCTGTGAAGCCACAGGTTTCGGCGATACTGACTAATGGATGATCATTCAACGTCGCGAATTTTGTCTTCAGGTACGGACCGGTTTCCTTGTTAACTTTTTCAACCAGTTTTTCTTCCTGAATAATGCGGATATTTTCGAGCGCTGCAGCGCATGCAGTTGGGTGACCAGAGTAGGTAAAGCCGTGATTGAATTCACCTCCCTGCTTGATCAACACATCAGCAATACGGTCGCCGACCATCACGCCACCCAGTGGAATGTAGCCAGAAGTCACACCTTTGGCAAAGGTCATCAGGTCTGGCTTGAATCCGAAATATTCACAGCCAAACCAGGTGCCGAGCCGTCCGAAACCGCAGATAACTTCATCGGCAATCAGCAAAATGCCGTATTTGTCACAGATGCGCTGAATTTCAGGCCAGTAGGTTGACGGTGGGATGACCACGCCGCCGGCACCTTGTACTGGCTCGCCGATAAACGCAGCGACGCGTTCTGCACCAACTTCCAGAATTTTTTTCTCCAGCCAGGAGGCCGCTTCAATCCCAAATTCTTCTGGTGTTTTTCCCGCGCCGTGCTCAACGTAATTCGGCTGATCGATGTGCACGATATTCGGAATCGCTACCACGCCCTGCTGTTCATGCATGCCTGACATGCCACCCAGGGAAGCGCCAGCAATCGTGCTGCCGTGGTAGGCGTTGTTGCGGCTGATGATGATGTTGCGTTCTGGTTGGCCGACGATATCCCAGTAGCGGCGCACCAGACGCAGATTCGTGTCATTGCCTTCTGAGCCTGAACCGGCGAAAAATACATGGTTGAAATGCGGCGGAGAAATCTCGACCAACTTAGCCGCGAGTTTGACGGCCGGCACATTGGTGGTCTGGAAAAAACTGTTGTAGTACGGAAGCTCGAGCATTTGCGCGTGAGCTGCGTCGGCGATCGATTTGCGCCCATAGCCGACATTCATGCACCACAACCCCGACATACCGTCTATCAGGCGCTTGCCTTCTGAATCCCAGATATAAATGCCTTCACCCTTGACGATGACCCGCGCACCTTTTTTGGCGAGTCCCTGGCTGTCGGTAAATGCGTGGATATAGTGTGCTGCGTCCAGTTCCTGAATCGCTGCCGTGTTGATTTTGTCTGTAGCCATATTCGACGTCCTTGTTCGGTGTAATACGCCTGCGGCTCACACCCTACGATGTCCCGGAAATTTTTGTTGGGTGTGAGCCGCAGGCGTGTTACACCGCAACCGCAAAAGATTGCTTAAACGTGCAACAACAAATGCTCACGTTCCCATGGGCTGATTACCTGCATGAACTCCGCGTATTCCAATTCCTTAATCGCGGAATACACGTCGATAAAGCGATCGCCCAGCGCGTAACGCAAGCGCGTCTCGGTGCGCAATCCTTCCAGCGCTTCGGACAAACTCTGAGGGAGTTGATAATCGAGATCGTAGGCACTGTCCACAGTCATTGGTGTCGGTTCGAGGCGCTCTATCATGCCCAGGTAGCCGCAAGCTAACGTGACGGCCAATGCAAGATAAGGATTGGCATCCGCACCCACCACACGGTTTTCAACACGACGATCTTGCGGGCCAGATTCCGGCACGCGGAAACCGACCGTGCGATTATCCTTACCCCATTGAATATTGATCGGCGCAGCAGTATGACGCACGATACGGCGATATGAGTTCACATACGGCGCAACCAGTGCCATCGCTGACGGCATATAGCGTTGCAGGCCGCCGATGTAATGCATGAACGCTTCAGAAGGGCCACTGTCATTCTCGTTACTGAAAATATTTTTCCCGGTTTTGCTATCGACCACACTCTGATGAATATGCATCGCCGAACCAGGTTCGCCCGTCATCGGTTTAGCCATGAAGGTTGCATACATATCGTGCTTCAGCGCTGCTTCGCGCAAGGTACGTTTAAAGAAAAACACTTTGTCGGCGAGTCCCATCGGTTCGCCGTGCAAAAAGTTAATTTCCATCTGACCCGCGCCGATTTCATGGATCAGCGTATCGACGTCAAGCGACATCACTTCGCAGTAATCGTAAATATCTTCAAACAGCGGATCGAATTCATTCACCGCATCGATACTATAAATCTGGCGACTGGTTTCTGAGCGGCCGCTACGCCCGACCGGTGGGCGCAATGGTAGATCAGGATCGATATTTTTTGCGGTGAGATAGAACTCCAGTTCAGGTGCTACGATCGGTGACCAACCCTTTTCAGCATACAAACCCAACACGCGGCGCAGCACCGAGCGTGGAGCGAAGTCGACCAGCGTGCCGTCAGAAAAATAGCAATCATGGATGACTTGCGCAGTTGGATCGGCGGCCCATGGCACCATGGTGATGGTGTTCGGATCGGCGCGCAAAATCATATCGCGATCAGTCGCTGAAATTGCGCGATCGTATGCGGCGTTTGAGGTCGGATAGTTTCCCGTTACGGTCATACCCAGAATCGCTTCTGGCAGACGCATACCACGGTCTTCAGTAAATTTGGTGCGGGGCATAATTTTGCCGCGCGCGACACCAGTCAGATCAGGTACCAGACATTCGATTTCAGTGACTCGTTTTTCGTTGAGCCACTGATCCATATCGTTGTATGAAAAATTTTGGCGTAAAGACATGATTTTCTCTCTTAATTCGTTTATTTTTTTATGCAGAATCCGTTGACCCTGCATCAATTCATCTTACTTGCCGCAAACTCAATAGTCAAAATCTGCGATCAGAAAAATAGCGAACCTAAGGCTCCGATGGATTGTAGTTTTCGAACCAGGTGATGAATTTCATGTTACCTCCCATTTATTATGCTTTATGTTTTATGTTTTATGCATCGGCATCACATACCGCTCAAGCACCAATACTTCACGGTCAAATAATCTTCCATGCCGTACTTGGAACCCTCACGTCCCAGCCCGGATTGTTTCACACCGCCGAACGGTGCAACCTCATTGGAGATGAGGCCGGTGTTAATACCGACCATGCCGTATTCGAGTTGTTCTGCGACGTTCCAGATGCGACCGATATCGCGGCTATAGAAATAGGACGCCAGACCGAACTCGGTATCGTTCGACATCGCGATGACTTCATCGTCGGTATGGAAACGGAATATCGGCGCCAGCGGACCGAAGGTTTCTTCCCGCGCAACCAGCATTGCTTGCGTCACACCTGACAAAATGGTCGGCTCAAAAAAACTATGGCCGAGTGCATGGCGCTTACCACCCAATACCACTTTTGCCCCTTTGGAAACCGCATCAGCTATATGCTCTTCGACTTTTTCCACCGCATTCATATCGATCAATGGGCCTTGGTTGACACCTGGCACCGAGCCGTCACCTATATTCAATTTCTGCACGGCGGCACTCAGTTTTGCAACGAATGCGTCATACACTTTATCTTGCACATAGAGGCGATTTGCGCAGACACAGGTCTGACCAGAATTGCGATATTTGGACGCCAACGCGCCTTCGACTGCAGCATCCAGATCCGCATCGTCAAACACGATGAACGGTGCATTGCCACCCAATTCGAGCGACAATTTTTTCACGGTGTCAGCAGACTGACGCATCAACAATTGGCCGATTTGAGTCGATCCGGTAAACGTTAACTTGCGCACGACAGGATTCGCTGTCATCTCGCCGCCAATAGCAGACGCTTTGCCAGTCACCACGCTGAACACGCCCGGCGGTACACCGGCACGATGCGCCAACTCGGCTAACGCCAATGCTGAAAATGGTGTTTGCGTGGCCGGCTTCAACACCATAGGACAACCTGCTGCCATAGCCGGTCCCACCTTACGGGTAATCATCGCCGCCGGAAAATTCCACGGCGTGATTGCAGCGCATACGCCTATTGGTTCTTTGGTGACAAGGATACGGCGACCTGCTGTAGGGGTCGGCATTGTTTCGCCGTAAACGCGTTTGGCTTCTTCAGCGAACCATTCCAGGAAGGATGCTGCATACGCTATTTCACCGCGCGATTCAGTCAGCGACTTGCCTTGTTCAGCGGTCATGATGGCAGCCAGGTCGTCCACGTTGGCTAACATCAAGTCATTCCACTTGCGCAGGATTGCTGAGCGCTCTTTGGCCAACAATTTGCGCCAGGTTTTGAACGCGGCATTCGCGCCATCAATCGCACAACGCGTTTCCGCCGCGCCCATGTTCGGCACGGTGCCTAAGGTTTCGCCTGTCGCTGGATTGGTGACAGCAACGGTTTCGCCATTGTCGGCGTTGCACCAACTACCGTTGATATACGCCTGCTGTTTTAACAGGCTGGGGTCTTTAAGAGTTAACATAATTTGCTCGTTTCAATTTGTCAGGGCGCTTCCGTTCAGCCTATGCGCAAAGCTGAGTCCAGGATGGCCAGTGCTTCCGTCATGACCGCGTCAGGAATCGTCAGCGGGAACAGGAAGCGAATTACGTTGCCGTACACGCCGCAGGTTAATAACAACAATCCTTTTTCCAACGCGTGGGCTTGCACACGTTTGGTGAAATCAGCATCAGGCATGCCAGTGATCGGGTGTTTGAATTCAATCGCCACCATTGAACCCAGACCACGTATTTCCGCCACATGATTCTTCACGTTCCCGTGTTGCATGCTCGCGTTTAATTGTTGGATAAGACGTTGGCCGAGCGTGTTCGCACGCTCTACCAATTTCTCTTCCTCGATGATGTCCAGTACGGCAAGCGCAGACGCCACCGCCAGCGCATTTCCCGCATAGGTGCCGCCCAAACCACCCGGATTGGGCGCATCCATAATTTCTGCTCTGCCAACCACGCCGGACAAAGGCAAGCCGCCTGCGAGGCTTTTTGCTATCGTCATTAAATCGGGCACAACGCCGAAGTGTTCCATGGCGAATAACTTGCCGGTACGCGCAAAGCCGGTTTGAATTTCGTCAGCGATTAACAAGATTCCGTGTTGGTCGCAAATAGTGCGCAGTGCCTGCATAAACGCAACCGGCGCGACGCAGAATCCGCCTTCGCCCTGTATCGGTTCAATGATAATCGCGGCAACTTTGCTCGGTTCGATATCGGTTTTAAACAAAGTCTGCAATGTGCTGAGCGCCTGTTCTACTGAGACGCCGTGCAATTCATTCGGGAATGGTGCGTGATACACCTCACCTGGAAATGGACCAAAGCCGATTTTGTAAGGGTCAACTTTACCGGTCAATGCCATGCCCATCGAAGTACGTCCGTGAAACGCACCCGAGAACGCGATCACGCCCGGGCGTCTGGTTGCAGAACGCGCGATTTTGATGGCGTTCTCGACGGCTTCTGCGCCGGTAGTAAAAAACGCCGTTTTTTTGGCGTGCTTACCGGGCGACAGTTGATTGATTTTTTCGGCCAGTTCAACGTAGCTGGAATACGGCACGATCTGGTACGCCGTGTGTGTAAAGTGCTCCAGTTGCTTTTGCACTGCTGCGACGATTTTTGGATGGCGATGGCCGGTATTGAGTACGGCGATACCGCTGGCAAAATCGATATAGCGTTTGCCTTCGATGTCCCACAGTTCGGCATTCTCAGCGCGCTCGGCGTAAAAATTGCACATCACGCCGACACCGCGCGGCGTCGCCGCATCTTTGCGGGATTTCCATTCTTGATTCGAGTTCATTGCGCTGTCCTGTTGTTACATGATGAGTGCGGGTCCACAATTTGCAAAATCAGTGGCCTGCGTTGAGTGCCGATTTATTACCGGCTATTGAATTTTTTGATTAACTAGTATCGGTGAGTCGTTCTACTACGTAGGGCGTAATAGCGTAGCGTATTACGCCGAATGCATCTACGCTATTACACCCTACATGCCATCAACTGCCTTTAGAACTTCGCCGACAAACTCACACCAATCGTGCGCGGTTCGATACGGTAAACTTCTCCAACTGTATTTGCCTGCACCACTGGCCGCTGAATCACCATATTGTTGTTGAACAGGTTTTTGACGAACAGAGTTGCTTCCCACTGGCCCCATGAAACACCGGTGCTTGCATCGATCAAATGATAGGCCGGACGATCAGCATCCAGGTTGGTTTCACCGTTAGGCAGCAGAGGGAAACCGCCGGTACTAGTACCAACCCAACGTGCTGCAGCGCGTAAAAAGCCAAAATAATCGTCGTTAAAATCATAGCTATAAGTACCAGTTAACGCGATGTTATAGTTCGGCACACCCGGAATATCGTAACCGCCAACCGCTCCGTATAACGCGCCGTTTTGCACGTTATATACTGGCGTGCCAGGTGCAACTGCTGGAGGCGGCAATGATGCGTCCAGCGTTGCGTGCGTATATCCAGCAGCTAAATCGATAAGGAAACTTGGAATTGGTTTTGCCTTAATTTCGACCTCGGCACCGTACGACGTCGCGTTCCCAACGTTAGTATTAAAGTCGTAGCTGCAACCCAATTCAACTTCTTGCTGCATGTCTTTCCATTTCAGGTAAAACAGCGATCCATCGACAGTCAGCTTATTGTTAAAGAATTTGGATTTCGTTCCAACTTCATAGCTCCACAAGGAGTCGGAGTTGAAGACTGCCTGATTTGGTCCTGGCAAGCCGCATAACGTGTACGGAACCTGTGAGTTAGTTCCCCCCACACGGAATCCTTCTGCAGCAGTTGCAAACACCGAATTGGTCGGTGAGATTTCCCAGACAACTGCGATTTTCGGTGTTGTCTTTGTCCCACTTTGATCTACGATATTGATGTCATTGTTTTGACCTTGATAGAACAGACCCTGGTTACCGTAAAACTCTTCCTGCGCGCGCAAATAACGTAATCCCAACGTTGCGTGCAATTCAGGCGTGAAGTAATAACTGGTCTCGCCAAAAATCGATTGCTGGGTATCGTGGTAGCGGTATATACCGGCAAACGTATTATCGCCAGGGAAGCCAGGAGACCAAGTCCCGCTGTTAAATGCCGGATTATTGGGCAGATTACTCGAACCGCCTGGACTGTTATTTGGATTGGCCGGATCAAAATTAGTCGTGCTCGCACCTGCTGCTGCGAATGCAGCATTGACGCCATACACATAGTCATTCTCAACGATGCTGGTATGCTCGTTCGCTCCGTATGCACCCACTATCCAGGTAAACGGCGACCCACCTTTTTCATAGGGCTTGGACGCAAAACGAATTTCCTGCGCGAACTGCGTTACCTCATTATCCAGCGTGACGCTGGAAGGCAAGCCTTCGACGACCGTTGCCAGGTTAGGGAAAGTCGTGTTGTTGATGTAGACATTACCTAGCTGGTAGCTGTTGGTTGCGCCACCATCCTGAGTGCGGTTAAAGGTACGCTTAAAATAACTTGTTACTGCGGTCAGATCACCGTAGTCAGTGCTATAGCCAATTGTCACGCTTGGAACAAGTAATTCGTCGGCTCCTGGCTCGTGCGTAATTTTACTGTTTTCGTACGGTGCCAACGGTACGTAGGGAATGCCAACTGTATTACCATTTTGAATGACCTGACTCATCGACACGTCCGTGTCACCTGTTTTGACTTTCTGATAGAACACGGCAGGTGTAATCGTCAGTTCTTTGGTCGGCTCCCACTTTGCAGCAAACTTAACGACCTGATCATCCTGCCAGTTAATACCGTATTCGGTTACGTTGCCGGAATAATCAACGTTATTGATGTAGCCACCTTTATGCCCCCCTTCAACACCGAATCGAAACGCCAGTTCATTAGGTATGGCAACTTCATTGAAGACAACGCTGCCGTTGTATGAACCCTGGCCACCCTTAGTCGCGTAGGCTTCTGAATAAACGTCTGTCGTGTTTTCTTTTAAATTTGGCTGATTCGTCACAAATTTAATCGTACCGCCCATAGAACTTGAACCGTACAACGTACCTTGAGGGCCCCTTAACACTTCCACGTGATCGATATCAAAGAACTTTGGTTCAGCGCTACCCATACTATAAAGATTGGCCACCGTCATCGACACGTCATCCATGTAAATACCGACAGTGGCTGAGCCTGCTGAAGAACTCACCCCACGGATTTCGATATTCGATAAGCCCGGACCGTCACCCGCATCGCCACCGCCGCCACCGCCGGAGAAGGAAACGTTTGGAACCGCACGCGTAATATCTGCAAAATCACCAATGTGCTGGGCTTGCAATTCATCGCCACCCAACACAGAAATACTCAACGGCACCTTACTGGCATCTTCCTTACGTTTTTGCGCTGTCACGACAACAGTTTGAATACCTGTTTGCTTGGAGGCAGCCGCTGCGGCTGCGGCGGCTGAAATTTTGCCAGTGGATTCCTGTGCTTCAGGTTCGGCTGCAGGCGTCTGTACTACGGCCTGATCATTCGCGGCCACTACTGGTGCAGCTGGCGTCGCCGCTTCAGGTGCTGCTGGTGCTGCTGGTGCCGTATCTTGCGCCATCGCAGTCATCGACATCATGCTCACAAGAGCCGACGTGACGGCCAACGCTATCGTTAAACGCTTGGTGTTAAGTTTCATTTTCTAAAGTCTCCTACTGGATTTAAATGGTTGTGATACGAATACGCATTGAGGTGGTCAGTGCTTTACCTACTCACATCTACATCTGTTGGTTGCGCTGTTGAGTTTTTATGTCGCAATTTTTATACCAGATTTTTTCGCATGGTCTTTTTTGATTAAGTTAGTCGCACACGTTGTACGATTCCCCGTTTGACGTCGATGACGATAACCATCGACGCGTTTTTAATTCTACTTAATCCTGTTTTTCTCTCTGCTTTGCCTTACATAACTTGGGCAAAATTCAGCCAGGGCCATGTCGAGCCGAAACCATTCTATTCGGCAAAAATACGCCCATAAATGCATTGTTCTGAATGTCAGGTTGTCGATTTACGAAAGTAAATTGCAGCATTTTTTGGTTTCGAAATGGCTTCCCTTTGCACCGAAATCGGTCCACTTATGTTCTTTTTGCTATTAATCAATCATTCAATTGGTGCGCCCCCTATGAGCCAATTGATCCGGATTCGGCTGATTTTGCACAAATTTGGTACACTGGTTGACTTATGTCAGCAAAAACATCCGTAAAACCATTTCCATCGAGAATTATTCAACGCGGTCACGAGCCCTATTGGGTGACATTTGACGCAATGCGTGTCTACACGGCGCAACGAAATAGCGAATCGGAAGATCAAATTTGGATCGTCGAACACGATCCCGTGTACACATTAGGTCTGGCAGCGGACGCGCATCATATTTTGAACGCGCATCAAATACCGGTGGTGGAAACCGACCGCGGTGGCGAAGTGACTTACCATGGGCCTGGGCAGGCCGTGGTTTACCTGTTGCTCGATTTGAAGCGGCAGCGTCGACAAGGCATGGTGCGCGAATTTGTTCAGCGTATTGAGCAGGCCGTGATCAATACGTTGGCGGACTACGAGATCAACGCCGAGCGTAAGGCGGGTGCGCCGGGCATTTACCTGAGCGATGCGCCGCACAAGGGAGCGAAGATCGCAGCGCTCGGACTGAAGATACGTGCGAGCGGTTGCACTTATCATGGTGTGTCGTTAAATGTCGCGATGGATCTGACACCGTTTACTTTTATCAATCCTTGCGGCTATCCCGATTTGCGGTGTATCGACATGCAAGGCGCAGGCGTTACTGCCGATTTACCCGATGTGCAGAATAAACTGGCTCATCAATTACAAGCATTACTATCATGACTAAATCAACTGATACACCAGCATCCGACTACAACCCAAGCGAAAAACAAAAGGGTGCGAGCAAGACTTCGCGTATCCCAATCAAGATCGTTCCGGTTGAACGACTGCCAAAACCTGATTGGATACGCGTCAAAGGTGCCTCACCGAATACACGCTTCTATGAAATCAAGGATATCCTGCGCGCCAGCGGGTTGGTGACTGTCTGCGAAGAAGCGTCCTGTCCAAATATCGGCGAATGCTTTGGTAAAGGGACTGCGACCTTCATGATTATGGGTGACAAATGCACGCGCCGTTGCCCGTTCTGCGATGTTGGTCATGGTCGCCCTGATCCACTCGACGAGATGGAACCGATCAATCTTGCCAACACGATCGCGAAATTAAAATTACGCTACGTCGTAATCACGTCTGTAGATCGCGATGATCTGCGCGACGGCGGTGCCGCCCACTTTGCTGCGTGTATTAACAAAGTGCGCGAACTATCACCACAAACCCGTATCGAAATTTTAACGCCTGACTTCCGTGGCCGTATGGATCGCGCACTGGAGATTTTAAAAGTCACGCCGCCTGACGTAATGAATCACAATCTGGAAACGGTACCACGCTTGTATAAAGAAGCGCGACCAGGATCAGATTACGACTATTCGCTAAATTTGTTGAAACGCTTCAAAGATCTGCATCCAGATACACCAACCAAATCCGGCATCATGGTGGGCCTCGGTGAAACCGACGAAGAAATCCTACAAGTCATGCGCGACCTGCGCGCACACAATGTCGATATGCTGACCATCGGTCAATATCTGATGCCTAGTGGGAATCACTTGCCGGTGCGTCGTTATGTGCATCCGGATACGTTCAAGATGTTTGAAGAAGAAGCGTACAAAATGGGCTTTGCGCATGCTGCAGTGGGGGCGATGGTGCGCTCTTCGTATCACGCGGATGTGCAGGCGCATGAGGCTGGGGTGGGTGTTAACGATCAGTAGTTCCTGATAAACTTTAGTAGTTCGTGAGAATTTTCAGTTCATACATAAACGAAAATTTTGTGATTC
>Ga0206857_1036_pt1 | contig 34402 bp, 26 predicted proteins | sample Alteio_BWOrgCont_49_FD_152865 | JGI IMG/M metagenome (GOLD analysis project Ga0206857, IMG submission 152865) | Enriched cells from forest soil in Barre Woods Harvard Forest LTER site, Petersham, Massachusetts, United States -... | ecosystem: Environmental > Terrestrial > Soil > Temperate forest >...
CTGCCGCTCGTCAGCTCGAAAACTGACTTTAGCAAGAGCTCCCGCCGGTGGACGCGACTCAACTTTTTGTTTAGCCGTGAACTCAAGCTCACAGTTCGCAGTACCTGTACTTGGATCCACAAAGGGACTAATACCCTTCACTTTAACATCCCAGACATCTGAGCCCTGAGTGAGCTGGGCCTTTGCGCCAGCTCGAATGGATTTTAAATCACTAGCCGGAACTTCTACTATAATACGCAGTTGACTTGGATCGGTCACTAACATCAAGCGATCACCTTTGGCAACACGGCTTCCTTCAGTGACGAAAACTTGGCTGACCACCCCTGTGACAACATTTTCAATTTGCATCGGAGCATATTGATAAACGGGGTCTGTGTTTTGAACCACCACCAATTTATCGTGCTTTCTCACCGCCGTACCAAGAGGCTTTAAAATTTTAGAAATGACTCCATCACTTTCAGCCAAAATAAAGGCATTGATTTTAGCCTCAACTCTCCCTGGATATTCGAGAGAGTCATAAATTTGCGTCAAAGCAATTTTTTTCGCAAAGACGACAGGGATTTGATTGGTTGAAGCTTGTGCCGCTCCACTTAAAAAAAGAAGGCCAGCCAATACCATGATGAAACGCCCGAAGCCATTTTTGCGATTCTTTTGAAGGGCCAGTTCAAGCGCCATAAAACCTCATTTTTTAAAAATGCCAGTGCGAACAAGTGCTCTAGAAGCTACAAAAAATGAGCTGCATTTTCAATCAATTTGAAGGTTTTTTTAACTGTAAAAGGCACTATTAGGAGAGAAGAGTCCACTAAAGACTCTTTAAGATGAGTTGAGAAAGGGATTTTGTCCAAATTGGATGAGCATTGAGGCAGGGAACTAAATAAAGCTCGTGCCCTCCAGCCGCCTTAAAGTCAGTTTGACCGCGCAGGCCAATTTCTTCGAGAGTTTCCAGGCAATCAGCCACAAATGACGGGCAAACTACTGCTAAGGTTTTCACACCATTTCTCGCAAGCTCTGGCAAAATATGATCCGTGTACGGATCAATCCATTTCGTACGCCCAAGTCTAGACTGAAAGGAAAAGCTAAACTGCCCGGACTCCAGATTAAGCGCTTTGGCAAGCCTAAGAGTGGTCTGTACACATTGAGCACGGTAGCAGTTTTGGTTCTTAGCACTCATCACTTCACAACAATTCGCAGTTTGAAAACAATGATTTGGGTGCAAGGCTTGAATTTGACGTTCTGGCAGTCCGTGATAGCTAAACAAATAGTGATCCACTTTACGATCTGCAAGAGATTCGCGAATGATCATCGCATAGGAATCAATGAATTCAGGTCGATCAAAAAAAGCATCGATGTTTTTGATCTCAGTCGTCCAATTTTGTAAATTCACTTCTTCGCGAATTTTCTCTAAGCTAGAGGTGGAACTGCTACTTGCAAATTGAGGATACATCGGGATCACTACAAGCTTTGAAACACCCTCACTCACAAAGGCCGTGATAGCCCGTCCGATTGAGGGCTCTGCATACCGCATCCCGAGCTTGACTGAAAAATTTTGACCTAAGCTCTTACCAAGATCCAGCACCAGTTGTTGGCTATTCACCAATAGGGGCGAACCTTCTTTGAGCCAAATCTTTTTATAGGCTTGGCCGGATTTATATTTTCGCCTTGGGACAATAAGTAGCTTCACCAAAATCCAACGCAGAAGAAAAGGAATATCCACGACATAAGGATCCATCAAAAACTCATCGAGATAGCTTCCCACATCTTGAGCCTCTGGAGACTTGGGAGTACCGATATTGGTGAGGAGAACACCTATTTTAGCCAAGACGAGCTCCGATCTGTTCAGCAATCAGAGCAGATCGCTCAATCAGCTTAGAAAGGCCAATTTCGCCTAAATAATTGCCGTGCAAAAATACATTCTTATTCTCTGAATGCAAATCTCGAATCAGAACTTCAAGTTCCGTCGTATAGTGTGGAAGTGCCCTTTCCCAGCGAGTTACCCGTGTGTCCAATACTTGGCTCATCATTTGTTGCAAATTCAAATCTCGAAATCTTGCATCGAGAGGTTGTCTCTGGCGGAGTGCAACTTCTAAAATCTCGTGGTCGCTTAAAGCCAAAAACTCTTTTTTATTCGTCACTCGCGCTCCACCCAAAATCCAAGTTTCTGAAACAGAATTTTTGACTCGGTCTTCAAAAATACAATGATTAAATAAGACTCCTAAAGCCAAATTTTTCTCGACTGGAGGAAAAAGGCAGCCAAAGCCTTGAAGACTATGATTCGCTTTATCAAAGAAAATGGTGGCAGTAATCACTGGTAAATATTCAACCTGCGAAAGCCTTGAGGCCAGCTGAGGTTCATTGAGTTCAAAAATCTTTGCAGCTTCATAAGCTGGTAGAGCCACTATCAGAGCCTCGGTTAACTTCGCAGACAAAATATTTTGATTTATATTTTGATTAAAATGAAAACGCACTCCCTCTTTTTGAAGATAATCAAAAAGCTTTTCGCAAAACTCCCCCATGCCATTACCTGGAGACACACTCCCTTTGAACTTTTTTTGTGAGGAGTTTCTTTGAGATTTCTTAAATAAACCCGTTAGCATCAAGCTGGCGCTCATTCTCTGAGGGTTCCCGGCGTAGATACCTTGAAAGGCAGTTTCAATCGTGTAGAAGCTAAGACTCTTCGAAAGCACCCGACTCCCCCACTGGCGAAGGCTTTCTTGCTGCTGTGGCCTAAGCGAATTTTTCGAGATCGACATTTGAATAAGAAATTTCAGTAAAGAAAAAATCTCAAAAAGCCGCACCGGAAATCTCGTCGGCCGCCCACGAAAAATAAATCTTGCGCGCGCCGTTGGCATTGGTGGCCTAAGCTCGAGTCCGATCTCACGACAAAGATCCTCAAGCTGCGGAGAACTGATAAAGGCGTTGGCCGCAGTTTCAACCAGCCCGTAGGGAGTTCTAAGTGTCTGGAGGAGCCCACCGACACGAGAGGTCTTTTCCAAAACCTCCACTTGAAAACCAGCTTTTAGCAAAAAATAAGCGCAAGTAAGACCTGAAAATCCACCACCGACGATTCGAATTGTTTTTTTACCAGTTGAATCCATTTTGAGGCCTCAATATAAACACTAAACGGATTGTGAAAATACTTTGGCTTGCGGTGCCTGACTGCGCAGTCTTTGGTCCAAGGCCATGCAAGCATTTCTTAAAAAAGGCTTACCAATTTCGGTGAGCTTCATCTTTCGACCTTGAAACACGATCAAATGATCTTGTTCGAGCTGAGAAAGAAAGTTTCGCACCTCTTTGGTTTGTTCATCGCTTTCAAGTTCGACCTCCCATTTTGTCATGAACTTCAAAATCTGTTCGCGACGAACTTTATCCACATCACTCAAAAGATGCCCGCGAAAACTCGGAATTTCACCGGCCTCGACTTTTCTCTCGTAGACCGGCAAAGCCTTTTCATTTTGATGAAAGCATCCTGGAGATTCAGAGATGGCACTCACTCCAAGTCCCAAGAGGACATCGGTACGAGATTCCGTATAACCCATAAAGTTTCTGTGGAGATTTTGATTTTTATCTGCAATCGCCAAAGGATCCTGAGGTAAAGCGAAGTGATCCATACCAATCTCAAGATAGCCGGCAGCAAGTAAAATTTCTCGCGCGATCTCATAGAGTTCACGTTTGGCATCACCAAAGGGCAAATCTTCGTCTTTAAAAAGTCTTTGTGCCGGCTTGATCCATGGGACCAAAGCGAAACTATAAAGTGCAATTCTATCTGGACGCATCTGACAGGTCACTTCCGCAGTTTTTTTCATGCTCTCAGAAGTTTGCTTTGGAAGCCCGTAAATAAGATCATAATTCACCGAAGTATAACCATGCTTTCTTGCGAGCTCAGTTATTTTTGCGGTTTGCTCTCGGGGCTGAATCCGATTCACAAGTCTTTGCACTTCAGGATCAAAATCCTGAACTCCCATGCTCACCCTGCTAAAGCCAAGATCGGCAAGGACTTTGAGTTGCTCTTCATTGGTTCGACGTGGATCCACCTCAATCGAGCCCTCAAAGTGTTTTGCATCCCGCTTTACTTCTTTAAAAAGGCTAGAAACCAACTCGCCAAGAACTTGTGCGCTTAAAAAAGTAGGTGTTCCTCCGCCAAAATGCATTTGCTTGAGAGTTTTTTCACGCATTTCAGGCACACGCTGCAAATAATTATAAAACTCTTTCAATATCATATTTTTATAAGGAAGCTCGCGCTTGTGATCCTTGGTAATCGAGGTATTGCAGCCACAAAAAGTGCAAAGAGTTTCACAAAAAGGAATATGCAAATACATCGACCAGGTCATCGGCGGTGACTGAAAGCTTTTTTTAAGTTCTGCAATCCATTGATCGGTCGTGGGACTGTCGGTCCAATACGGGACTGTCGGATAGCTCGTGTATCGCGGCGCCGGCACATCATACTTCTTAAATAGTTCACTGTTTTTCATCGAAAAACCTCTCGAATGAATTTGACGAAGCTTCTCACATTCGCCTCGGGAGTCGCCGGCAACACTCCATGACCTAGCCCACAAACCCAACCTGCTCGCTCAGCTTCACTGAGCTTCACAAAATCATTCACATAACGATTTAGGTAAATAGAAAATTCTTTTTCAGAAAGAAAAAGCAGAGACTGGTCCAAATTACCCTGAACAAATCCGTGCTTGGAGGTTTTCAGTAAATCAGGCAAGTGCCAACGATGATCTACGCCAATACCAGCGAAACGATGTGACTCAAATAAACTATGTGCAAGATGAGCTGCCTGAATATTCTTACCGTAGTAGCCAACCTTATGATGAAAATTGGCAGCAAGTTTTTCTAGTTGTGGGACAACATCAAATTTAAATACCTGTGGTGACAATTCACCGGCCGCAGTATCCATGATCATCACCACTTCAGCGCCACCGGCCAACTGCAACTTAATATTCTCAATTAAGATCGGCACTAAGATATCACAAAATGGCTTAAACATATTGATATTCTTCTTGGCATGCTGGAGCTCCCCCTTGTGACCGCCCTCCATTGCGTAGGCAAAAAGCGTCCAGGGCCCACCGACAAAGCCAATCAAACTTTTGTCTTCTGGCAAGATTTTTCTCGTCTCAATCATGGCTTCTTTTTGAAATTGCAAAGCCGGCAGAGCTTTCTCCACGGTCAAAAGATCTTTCATTTTACCAGGCTCAAGTTGCCAGCCCAATTTGGGCGCGGGATCATAAGTGAGCCCCATCCCCATCGCCTCAAGAGGAAAAAGCAGATCACTAAATAAGATAGCCACATCAAAATCAAAATCAGCAATAGGACCAAGTGCTACCTCAGCCGCTAATTTGGGCTTCTTACAAAGATCTATAAAAGAATTCTGAGCACGAAGGGCCTGGTAATGTTTGTGGTAACGACCCGCTTGTCTCATCAACCAAATTGGCGGAGTCTTCTGTGGCAATTTTCTCAAAGCGTTCTGAAATTTGGTATTACTCATAGACTTCCTTTTTTATGCTGAGACTTTGGTGACCATTGATAACCCACGCTACGAACCGAGCGAATAATCTCACCGCCGTCGTCACCGAGGGCCTGTCGCAATCGAACAATCGTATTATCAACCGTTCGATGAGAGGGGAATTTATCTTCGCCCCAAATTAAATTTAAAATTTCATCGCGACTTAATATTTTCGGAGCACTTTGAATCAAGAGCTTTAATAAATCAAAATCTCTTTTTGAAAGAGTTTCTTCCCGACCATCTTCATGACGAATCGTTTGCGACGTGAATTGGATAAGCTTCTCATTCACTCTCAATTCTTCAGGCTCAGAATGATTGTCGAGAACATGCTTAACCCTCATTAAAAGCTCTTTTAAATGAAAAGGCTTTGGAATAAATTCTTCTGCGCCCAATTCATAGCCCTCAAGCCTATTTTCTGCTGTATTCATGGCCGTCATGAAGACAATAGGAACCGAACTTTTTTTACGAATGGATTTTGCCAGATCAAATCCTGAACCATCTGGTAATCCTAGATCCAAAATGATCAAATGAAACTTTTTGGACTCAAGCCGCTCTCCTGCTTCAGTAATCTTTTTACACCAATCAACTTCATATTTTTCTTTTTGCAGTCTCTCGCAGAGAGTTTCTCCCAATCCAAGATCATCCTCGACAAGTAAAACCTTTTTGACAGTTTCAGTCATTTCATCTTACCTGGTAAAATGACTGAAACTAAAAAGCCTTGATCAGAATCGCCAAACTCTAAGCTTCCACCCATTCGCTCACATAAGTTTCGAACTAAATAGAGACCAATCCCTGTCCCGCTGGTCGTTGAATGTCGAACAAAAAGCTTACTTAAGGATCCTGTCTTACCTTGAAATCCTTTGCCATCATCTAAGAAGTCTATTTGCACATTGGCAAGATCATATGCTTTGCAACGAACGACCAGAGTTCTTGCTTGGCCATGAATGAGAGCATTTTGGATGATGTTTTTACAAATGCTTTCAAGAGCACGAGAATCAACCATCAATGAGCAATCGCTCTTGATCTCGACTTCCAACTCGCTCCACTGAATCTTCATATGTTCAAGGCTCTTTTTTAAAGACACCTCTTCGAAAAACAATCTGCTATTATCATTCTGAGCAAGAATGAGCGAGTTATTGAGCTGTAATTCAAGTCGAACAGTATCCTTGATGATTCTCTTTGTTAATTTATTAGGTTGATCCTTAAGGTCCTCCTCCAAAGCTTCCGCCTGAAGTCTTAAAGAAGCCAAAGATGTTTTCAAATCATGAGTGAAGGTCGCAAAAAAAGTTTGAAGCTGCTTAGCCCTATTCACCTCGATGAGGATGTAATATAGCAAACTCACACCACCAATAAGTAAAAGCGCAAATAGAAAACCACCTTCACTCATCAACATCCGGTGTTGTCGCAGAATATCGTGTGCCGTTGCATTTTGAAGGCCGGCAATCTTATCAAGTTGCTGCAGTCCAAAAAGCAACCACCAACCCGCCAAGGCCAAACTTAATACCAACCAAATAACAACGGCGATCAATTTGAGCGAAGGCCGACGTCTATCGATTAAAGGAGATTGATTCTTCATATTGTCTTTAGGGCCAGTTTCATTTTCGACAGGCATTCTTGCAAAATAGCTTCACTATGTGCGAATCCTAAAAATCCAACTTCATACCCGCTTGGAGCCAGATAGATGTTTTGCTTGAGCGCCGCATGAAATATCTTTTTAAAATTTTCGCCATGATCTTTATTGATGTCTTCGTATTTTCGAATACTAAATCCAAGGTCTGAATGCATCCAAAAAATTGAGCCCTGATGAATGACCTTCATCGGACCAATATACTCTCGTAGTAATTTTTCAAGCTCTTGTGTGAATTCATGAGTTCTCTTCTCAAGAATGACGTGAACCTTCTCGCGCTCAAGCTTTTTGAGAGTCGCAAGCCCGGCACGCATTCCCACCGGATTAGCGCTTAAGGTCCCCGCTTGATAAACGGGACCGCTAGGTGCAACAAAATCCATGATATCACTTCGCCCGCCGTAACAGCCAACAGGAAAGCCGCCACCAATCACTTTGCCATAAGTTACCAGGTCGGGCTGAATCCCAAGAGTTTCAGCCATACCACCCATAGCAACTCGAAATCCACTAATGACTTCGTCAAAAATAAGCAGCACTGAATTTTTACGGCAAGCTTCAGAAATTTTCTGTAAAAATTCTTTTCTTTGAATCAACAAACCATAATTAGCTGGCAGAGGTTCAATAATCACAGCGGCAAGGCTTGCTTTGTTTTTTTCTAGTACTTCTAAAAAGGCCTTCTCGTCATCCAACATTGTAACAAGTGTTTCAGCAGCAACGCTTTCACTCACTCCGGCGCTGTCACTGGCCGCGAGTCCAGCCAAACCACTGCCCGCTTTGACAAGCAATGAATCGACATGCCCGTGATAGCAGCCAGAAAATTTCAGAATTTTATTTTTACCTGTAAAGCCTCTGGCCACGCGCACGGCGCTCATCACGGCCTCTGTGCCAGAGCTGACAAAGCGCAATTTTTCAACCCATTTGATTCGAGACGTGATCCATTCAGCAAGCTCTAAAGAATAGGGCTCGCAAGCACCAAAGCTCCACGCCATTTTAACGGTCTCTTCAACGACCTCTAAAACTTCGTCATCAAGATGACCCAAGATGAGCGGACCAAAACTCTGACAAAAATCGATGAACTTTTCACCCTCGACTCCAGTTAGATAGGCACCTTTTGCGCTCGAAAAAAATTGCGGAGTTCCGCCCACACTTTTAAAAGCACGAACGGGGGAGTGAACTCCTCCGGGAGAAACTTTTAAAGCCCGCGCAAATAAATCTGCAGATTTTAAAGTATCATTTGTTCGAGCGTTCACGAGGACTCCTCTGCTTGCTATAAAACTTTTTCAAGCCAATCTTCAAAGCTTAAACATATTCTGAGTTGCGCTTCACTGCCAAGGCGCATTTTAATATGCTCATAGCTATGACCCGGTCCGCAAAAATGCCAAGATGTTTTCATTTCAGGGTGAGCCTGGTAAATGAGGTCAAAGGCAGAACCGCTGCTCCAATAAAAATGCGTCACCCCTTTAAGATTCTGCTTAGACTCTCTGGCCAGCAGCTCATAAGTTGCAACGACTTTCATGTCAGGATTTTGAAAACCTTCAAGATGGGTCAGCTTTGTCCATTTGATGGGATCTTGCTCAAGCAAAGCTTCAATCCGAGGTGCTTCGTTTTCTCCTAAAGATTCTGCCGAACCATTCACCCAAATCCCTCTTTGCGCGAGTTTTCTCCAGGTCTTTAAGCCCGAAGTCCAAATGGTCTGGAGTCCTGAAAAAGAACTCTTCTCTGGAGCTGCATCTTCTTTTGCGATCCAAATAAATGGATCCTTCACAGCGGAATCAATATGAGAGCCATTTAATTTGATGCGGTCGAAAAACTGACCAGAGTCCTTTGCCTGCGGAAAAATATGGGCCATACTTCTGGCCTTCTCAAAAGTCGTTCCAGAGCTGAGTGCTACCGAATCCAAAACCTCGCCCCGGTCTGTCAGACCCCGCAAGAAACACAGCTCACCATAGGAACGGGGTAAAACGCTCACACCAATTTTTTGATGACAACCGCCACCGTATTTTTGCAAAATTTGACGTTCTTTTTGAACACTTTCAAAACATTGTCGGTCTTGAATGCTGGCCAAGACTTCTTTCCATATTGTGTTTTTTTTTGCCTCAATCGCAAGCGCTCCTTGAGCCGCAGCACTTGGATTCAGAGTCAAAGGCAAGCACATCCATTGACAGCCCTTTAGGATCTTGCGAATTTCATTCTGAGCACTTACATACTGCGGGTCTTTGCTGGCAAGGAGTCGATCGAGCGCCGCTTTGGCGAGGATGAGCCCATCGGCATCTTCAGAAAATAATTTTTTGAGTCTAGTTAAAATATTCCCGCGAACATTCAAAAAGTGAGTTTGCTTAATTTCACAAGGAAAATAATTCTTAAAAAAAGTTTCGAGATTGTAACTTCGTCTGGGAGAAGATGTTAAAACCTTCATCTCCCGCGATGCCTTCACTCTCGCAAAATTTTCACGATTGAGCAAAAACAAATCCCTCTGATCTTCGCGCGCAAGTGTTGCAAAAATCTCAGTCTCAGCCTTTGATTCAATGGGAAGATCCTTCCAGGAGTGAACCACGAGATCCACTTTTTCATCGACCAAATCTCGATAAAAATCCTCAGTAAAAACTCCTTTTTCAGGCATTTTCCAAAGAGGATCATTTTGGTTCTGATCTCCCAATGAGGCGCGAAAATGAAATTCAATTTTTAGTTCCGGATAGTTTAATTGAAGTGCACGACCAACACTTTCGGCCTGAAGTCTTGCTAGGTCGCTTTGCCTGGCTGCAATTTTTAATACTTTTCTTGGAATACTCGAAGAGCCCATCAAGCAGTTATAGCTGTTTTCATTGCTGCTGTCATGCCAGCGGTCATATCATCCCAACCAAAGGGTCTGTGCTCGACCGCCTGAGCCCGGCTTTGTGTCATCTGAAGAATCAAGCCCAAAGCAAGTTTTTTTCTCTCTTGAATCTGCTCACTATTTTCATTAAGCACACTGACGAATTTCGACAAAGTTTTTATTGGCAAACTAGTCTCAATTGGATTTTGATCAGAATCATGTCGCAAATCGAAAATATGAACTAGATTTGGAGACTCCGCGAGCAGCTTATTGAGTTCAAATGCCTGCATCGGAGCCGCAATAACCACGACCCCAGCAAAAGATTCGCCGTTTTTTAAATCCTGCAATAGCACTTTGGCATTTTTAAACTTTTTCTGTGCTGTATTTTTATTGCGCGCGTGAATATGCAGCGCCGTTCCTTCTTTAGCAATCCAAGGCAAAATTTCTTCGCAAAGATGGCCAGCGCCGATGATATGCACTTCATTGACCGAGAGCTTCTTCACTTCTTTTCTGAGCAAGCTGCCGTACGACTGACTACCAAGATCCGCCAAATATTTTGAACGCACTTTTTTAACATCTTCAAGCATGGCTTGAATGAATTTTTTAAGTTCAAACCCAAAATGTGAGTTCGGAAAAACAAAACTTGCAGCCGCATTTTTAAACTGACCCAAAATTTCAGTCTCGCCGAGAAGAGAAGAATGCAGCCCAGAAATCACTTCAAGCAAAAACTGATAGGCACTTTCTTCTTGAACGATTTCATCAGTTGGCAACAAGGACCAAATCCCCATCTCATCTTTTGGACCAACAAGAATATTGCGCATACAGGTTTTGAGTTGAAACCAGTTTTGTGGAGCTTGAGACGAAGATTCGGGGCGTGCGAAATCGTCGTCAATGGCCTTACGTTGAATCAAAACAAAATCCTGTAACATCTATTTAGAATAGCTAATGAATTCTCAAAAAGTGTCACAGTAATGTCATAAACTTCGCTGTTTTGCTTAAAACAGAGTTCCTAGCAAAAATGCCTTAAAATGAGACAGATTTTTGTGAGTTTTTATCTCAAAATGAGCTGCTAGCCTCGTCAAAAAGCCGAAATTTCAAAAGCCTTACTTGCACAGGCAAATCCGAATCTATCTCTTGGTGAATTATTTGATGTGATTTGGGTTTGAGCGAGTGGGATCCCGCAAAAACCGCGGCGCCGAGAAAACGACGCGTTAGCAATTCAAACTCTCACGCGCAAATTCACTTTATTGAAATTATTTTTTAAGTGCCATTCTTTAAGCGCCATGCTCTAATTTTTGAATGACTCCGCGTAACGGCCCAAAAATTCAATTTGTTGCTATCTGCATCACTTTGATTTTTTCATCACTGGGCCTGGGAAATACGCATAGGCATAGCTCTCACCGGCATCACAAAGGCCAAAACACTGAAGAAGCGGATGTCGGTAGCTCCAATAAAATCGTCGCAAAGCTTTTGTCAGATATCGAGGCACGCCCGGTGAGAGAGGATCTGCATAGCCAGTTGAGCAGTCAACTCAATGACTCAATCGAGGTCGACGCCAATAAAATATCTTGGCTCCAGCAGGTTTACCGTATGAATTTGGTCGAGGCCTCGAGTCTCACCGCTCTGCTCGCAGACAAGCTCCTGCAGTACAAAGTGCTCTCGCATTTTCTTGAGGCCAAAACAAATCACTTTATGTTTCATACGATGGGGCTTAAAGAATTTATTCTCAAACACCAGCTTGCCGATCCAGAAGGTGAATTGATTCCCGATACCGACCGCTTTGAAGAGGCTCTAGCCGAAGAATTCCCGAACGGTTTTGTCGTACGCCCAGCCCTTGGAATTTCGCCCGCTGAAAAAAAACACGGTATCTATGCCAGCAGCGACGACTTCTTAAAGGAGATCTTCAGACCCCACAATGCTCTTTATCAAGCGCAGACACTTCACCTAAAAATCAAAAGCCATTTTCTCAATAGAGTTGCTAGTGGTGAGGCGATCGTACTGCAAGACGACTTTTCGCGCTCTTATGTTGCAAGCCAAAACACTCCAATACAAAAAATAAAATTTAGAAAATATGAAAAAATACGTCTCCACTGCTTTGAAAATAAAGTTGTGGAATCGGCAATTCCTGAACTCTGGGTTGCCAAACGCCAATTTGAAATGAGCGACGACCAAACTCATCAAATTGAGGCTTTTGTGCAGGATTTTCTAGATTCTCTACCAATCAAGCTGACCACCAGACAGGCTTGGGGCGTGGATGTCGCACTCCTCGATAATGGTGAAATGAAAATCCTAGATCTCATTACCAATCAGGGAGTCAAAACAGCTTGGTCTGCCTATCTAGATGAACCCAAAATTTTGGGTGCCTACACTCGGCATCTTGAAAAAAATCTCAATTTAAAATTTCAAGGTCTGAATGGCTTTATTTTTCGCAATAATTTGGCGAATTTTTTCAATTATTGGCAACTCAAGAAAGAACGTGCAAATCTTGGTGGTGTATCACAAATCACGGCTTCGCTCCCGCCTTGGCCATTTTAATATTTGACCCTCTACTCAGCGCGCAAGCTTGAAAATCAATTTGTTTTCATTTGGCTTTCGTCTATAGTTTGTTGCAACACAATCAAGCACCAAGGAGGAATCCATGTCTGAAACCAATCCAAAAAATTCTTCGCGCCGCGAATTTCTTGCACAGATGGCTATGGCACTGCCGGCCGCAGTGGTAGCTCAAGCAATACTTCCAAGTCGAAGCTTAGCCGCTGACGACTTTGTCTCTGAAAAAGATCCTGCGGCACAGGCATTGGGCTTTCATTCAAGTGCTCTTAAGGTCGATACAAAAAAGTGGCCAAAACGAGCTGGGGCAGAAGGCGCAAAGGAATTCTGTTGGACATGCGCATTGTACCAAGCTAAAGATACTAAGAACCCAAAAGCTGATGCCTCTGCTCCCTGTCTTGCTCTTGGCGGCAAAAAAGTAAAGCAGACAAGCTGGTGTAATTCTTGGGCGCAAAACCCAAATGTTAAAGTTTAATTTTGAATTGAGCTTTGTATCTTGGTCTAAAAGTTTAATCTAAGAGTTCATGAAGAACTTTTTATAAGGAGGATGTATGAAGAGCCTAAACAAGAACGCATTAAAAACTGCGGCTGTCGGATTTGTCGCTACTCTATTTTCAGTTGCGGTCTTAGCAAGTGAAAACCCAGTGAATCTCTCAGCAAAAGAAGCTGATTTTTTGACTATCAATACTGTAACCATCACTCCAGTTACTGATTCAGCCGCTGCTGTGGTCAATCCTTGCTGGGTGAGTTTAACTGAGTGTCCTGCAAGTTTGCCAACTCCACAAATTGATAATCCAATTACTACAATCGGAAATATTGTGGCTCTTGGCATGAATCTTTGGAAAATTGTTGAAGCCGGCAAGCCCTCTGCCCATGTGGTTTCCAATTCGGTAAGTGCTCTACCAAAAGAAAACCCACACTGGACCCTTATGACTAACTGGCAAGGTCCTATGGTTAAGAGCTACCACCTTGAGGCCCTCAACAAATTGGGATTTAAAGTTGTCTCTATGGATTATAGAGTGATGGCTTACTACGGCGGAAAATACAAAGACAAGGGTCAGTTCATCACCAACCTCACCATGTTCACAGATAATGTATCGGTATTTTGGGGCTATGATCTACAGGCAACTGCTCAACTCATGGATTTGGTAAATACTGGTGATGACGAAAATCCAGTCCCGGGAGTTACTCTGCAAATGAAATGGCGTACAGACACAGCACTTCAACATCGCGAAGGTAGCCATGCTATATTCATCAAAGGTGATGGAACAGCCAAAGATCTCAACTAGTATTAGAGATTTCAAACTTTTCTTATAAGCACTCTAAAACCACGCCCTCAACAGGCGTGGTTTTTTTCATAGGATATTAGGATGCGCTTAACTTATTTGTTTTTATTCGTATTCACTTTTATTCTTACACAAGGCAGCTACGCCTCAAATCAAAAGACTTCTGCTAAAACCACGGCACTCATCGAAAGATTTTTTAAAGAAGTCGGTGGTAAAAAAGCTCTCGAAGAACTTAAAACTGTCGAGCGTGCCGGTGAGATTGAGTTTCCTGATCACGGGCAAATCGCTCCAAATGGCAAAGGGACTTATAAAGCTGCCCTGATTTATCCAAACAAAGTACATATCCAGATTAGTGTTGGAAAATATATTTTTGATGAACTTAAAATCGACAATGAATATTTTGAGTTCCACTACGGGAATTTTCGTTTAGTCACTGACGACACAATAAAAAAGCAACTTGATGAAAGCAGTCTTAAAGCCAATCGCGAACTTCTTTTTTGGCAGAAAGAGCATCAAGACATTGCTTTAGTAGAAAAAAAACCAAAGTGGGCAAAAAATAATGATTGCGTTGGCGGCACAAGAGAAAAAGTGATCGAGCTGATTTGTTTTGATAAGAAATCCCATTTGCTAACGGCTGCGGGCTCAGAAGCTGAGTATCGTATATATTCAGACTGGAAACTCATTGAGAATATAAAATTCCCGATGAAACTTACGCACTACAAAGCTGGCGTGATCAGTTACGAAATCAAACTCAACACTTTTATCATCAATCAGATTATTTCAGCCGCAGACTTCGAAAAACCAAAGAATCTAAAATAAGCTCTCCCTTGGTATTATTTTATTTTGGATAATTTAAAATCAATTTGTATAGGTCGAAATTTTGTCGAGCAAACCCATTAAGTAAAAGATCGCTGGAAACTTTTTAACCAAAGTTCCCAGCGTCTCGCGCGCAATATCATCTCCATTTAGAAATCGTCAGACGTGAATATCGAGTGCCCGCCATCTTGCAGGTTTTCGCTATAATGATTATAAACGACTGCGTTGTACGCGGTATTCGTGAGTGAAAATCTATCTAAAAGAATTCCGTCTTCGTCACAGAACACGAAGGTTGGCGCACCGGCATCGGTCAAAGTGGTGACATGAACACCGAGAATACCTAAGATCGAATCACCTTCGAGATGGGTCTGTCCGTCGATCAATACGTCAATATGAATCGGTCGAATTACGTAGTTTTCCCAACCTTTCACCTTAACCACGCGATTTGCAATCACTTGAATTGGATTATAGCCAACCGTTACTTTAACGACAACATCATGTTGTTCTTTGCTATTTGAAGAATCGACTATACTGCTTACAACGTTGACCACATGTTTTTCGGCAACTTTTTGAAAAATGTATTTGGTGTCTTCACATTTCGCGGCTACGGCGTCGACAATTTCTTTCGTGATCTGTTTTTTGACAGGGACCGGACTTCTCCATTCAAGCGTCGGAACAAGCTTTGTTTTCGCTGTCAACTCTACGTAGGCTGAAACCAAATAGGCCGATCTCTCATTTTGTTCTATGGAAATATTTGGATTTTGAAAATGATGAGCATGTTCGTGAAGTGCGAGGCTCGCAAGTTTAATCATCATAACTTCGGAACTGGCATCCTTAAAAATAGCGGCAAGCTTTTTCGTATCAAAACATATCTCGGTGCCTAAGGCGCCGATTTGCGTGGCAGCAGGAACTTCCTCATTATAAAAATCTCGACAAGAGCCTTTTGGAATATAGTTATTCGGAAGACTGATGTCTGCCTGGAGTCGTCCGTCTTTAATCATATTCGCAAAACTCATTTTCACATTTTTGCTATCTTCGGTTGAGGTATCCATTTGATCGATCGGAAGCGTGTTAATGTAATTGAGCATCGCTTGCTTGAGTCCGCCTCCTTGTAGAAGTAACAAGATTTCGCTTTCTACATTTTTCGAAGGACTACCGCCTCCGCTCGTACCGTTTCCTGTATCTCCGGCAGCAAAAGCGCCGGCAGATAGAAATAATACAATCAACGGGGTCATCATCAGTTTATAGTTTCTCATTTTTTGGCTCATAGGTTCTCCCTTGTAGTATTTGTAACGCAAATAGTCAATTTGATAGTTATTTAAATTTAACTACTTGCTTGGTTGAAAGCTTATAGCTGAGCAAATAGCGCGTGTCGTTATAAAGTTTCTAAAATATACGTCTATAAGTTAAGTATAATAGAAACAAATGAAGTCCGCATTTGACTACAAAGACTATCGCAGCTTTCTGAAGGCAGCCTTGCCAGTTGCCGGCCTGTCTCGCGGTTCTCGCAATCGATTGGCCGAAGCCCTGAACTGTCAAAAAGGATTTGTGTCTCAGGTGCTCAGCGGTCGCAGTCATTTTAGCCTTGAGCATGGAATTAAGATCTGTCGCTTTTTGGATCTTAGCGGGAGCGAAGAGGAATATTTTCTGTTACTGCTCCACAAAGACAGGGCAGGATCTAAGGATCTCGAAAAATTCTATGACAAAAAACTAATGGAAGCGGCTGAACGTCGCAAACAAATCAAAGAGCGAATACGGGCAAGCTCTGATTTATCCGTTGAAGAGCAGATGACCTACTATAGCTCTTGGCACTATACGGCGATTCATATGTGCCTAATGATCCCTGATCTAACTTCGAGAGTAAGTATCTGTTCGTTTCTTAACCTATCTTCGTCGGCAGTAACGAAAGTCTTGGATTTTTTGTTGCAGGTCGGACTCGCTCAGGAAAGCGGCGACAAGTTGACTGCAGGACCTGCACGAATTCATTTACCGGAATCTTCGCCACTGATCGCCAAACATCACACCAATTGGCGCATGCGTGCGATTGATTCTCTCGATAGCTTGAAGGAACACGACTTACACTACTCCTTGATCATGAGTATATCAGATGAGGCTGCCGAGAAAATCCGTGAAGTTCTTTTAAATGCCATTCAAAATGTAGAACCAATTATGAAAGCCGCTGACGATAAAAATGTCTACTCACTCAATTTGGATTTATTCTGTTTAAAGCGATAGAAACCGCGAGAAACGAAGATCTCCAGCGAAGCAGATGGGTCTTTTGGACCAGCCGCTACATTTGGCGGGCGCGTTTGTCGACGGCTAATGCCGCCTCCCGAACTACTTCACTCAAGGTTGGATGCGCGTGAAAGCTTCGAGCAAGATCCTCTGAAGATCCACCGAATTCCATCGCAATAACTGCCTCCGCGATCATATCCGATGCTCGTGGACCCAAGATATGAACGCCCACAATCCGATCAGTTTTGGCATCAGCCAAAATTTTAACAAGGCCTTCAGTCATGCCAAGAGCTTTTGCCCGACCATTGGCCGAAAAAGGAAAGCTCCCCATTTTATAGGCGGTACCTGCCGCTTTGAGTTCTTCTTCTGTCTTACCCACACTGGCAAGTTCTGGCCAAGTGTAGACAATGCCCGGTACGGTTTCATAGTTTACGTGTCCTACACCACCGGCGATTGTTTCAGCGACAGAAACACCTTCTTCTTCGGCTTTGTGTGCAAGCATCGGTCCTGCCACAACATCACCGATAGCATAGATATTGGGAATATTAGTTTGTAAATGAGCATTTACTTTGATGCGACCACGATCATCTTTTTCTACACCAGCTTTTTCGAGACCCACTCCAGCTGAAAAAGCTTTGCGCCCAACTGCAACCAGGCAAATATCGCCCAGAATTTCTCCTGAAGCTTTGTCTGCTCCCTCAAATTTAACCTTTACTTGATCCTTAACCACTTCGATATTTTGAACTTTGGTGTCGAGCATGAACTCGATCCCCTGCTTGGCGAGAATTTTTTGCAGCTGTTTAGTAACTTGGCCGTCCATTGCTCCACAAAGTTTGGACGAAGCTTCAATGACGCTCACTTGTGAACCAAGACGATTCCACACCGAGCCCATTTCAAGGCCGATCACTCCGCCACCAATCACCAGTAATTTTTTCGGAACTTCTTTCAGCGTAAGAGCTTCTGTCGAAGTGATGATTTTTTTGCCATCAAATTTTGCAAAGGGAAGCTCAATGGGGACACTGCCAGTTGCAAGCATGACAAATTTTGTTTTAAGAACTTGTACTTCTCCACTGGCTGACTTCACTTCCACTTCATTTGCCGATTTGAGAGAGCCCAGCCCCTCAAAAGAAGTGATTTTATTTTTTCCGAAAAGAAATTTAATGCCGTCAGTGAGGGATTTAACGATTTTATCTTTACGGTTTAGCATTTGGGCGAGGTCCAGCTCAACTTTTGAAACTTTAATTCCATGCTCTGAAAACTCATGCTGGGCCTGACTAAAGTGTTCACTCGAATCAAGGAGTGCCTTTGAGGGAATGCAACCAACATTGAGACAAGTTCCACCTAAAGTTTTGTCTTTTTCAATGACAGCGACTTTAAGCCCTAATTGAGCGGCGCGGATGGCACCTGTGTATCCACCCGGACCACTCCCAATGACAACAAGATCGAAATTCAAATCAGCCATTTAACGATACCTCTAAATTGATTAAACTTCTAAAAGGATGCGCGACGGATCTTCAATACACTCTTTCACTTTAACTAAAAAGGTCACCGCTTCTTTACCATCAATCATACGATGATCGTAAGAAAGTGCTAAGTACATCATCGGCCGAATCACAATTTGTTTATTCACGACAACGGCACGCTCTTCAATCTTATGCATTCCTAGGATCGCACTTTGAGGAGCGTTTAAAATCGGAGTCGACATCAAAGAGCCGTAGGTCCCACCATTTGAAATGGTAAAAGTTCCGTCCGACAAATCATCGATAGTGAGCTTGCCATCTTTTGCACGTAGGGCATAGTACTTGATCGCCAGTTCAATTTCAGCCAGCGACATCTGATCGGCGTCCTTTAAAACGGGTACAACAAGACCTTTTTCAGTACCGACAGCAACGCCAATATTAAAATAGTATTTAAGTAAGACGTCAGTCCCCTCAATACTGCCATTTGCCGGAGGACAATTTTTCAAGGCCTCAATCGAAGCCTTTACAAAAAATCCCATAAAGCCGAGAGAGACACCGTATTTTTCTTTATAACGGTCTTTATATTTCTCACGCAGATCCAAAATCGCCGACATATCGACTTCATTAAAAGTAGTTAAAATAGCGGCTGTGTGCTGAGCTGCCACCAAGCGTTCTGCCGTGCGCTTACGTATTGTAGACATAGGTACGCGCTTGACTTCGTGCTGAGAGCCTCCAGCTTTTGCCTTTACAGGATAAGCCATCGGCGCAGCTTTTGGAGCCGCAGCCGGGACGACATTGGCACTCACAGCACCTAAGCCATTGCCACCACTTGGTGCAGCCTCAACATCTGCCTTGGTAAGTCTTCCGCCACGACCTGTACCTTGTACGCTCGCAGGATCAATCCCCTTTTCATCAACAACTCTTCTCACTGCTGGGCTCAAAACGCTTTGTAAATCCGCATTGGCTTTATTGCCGCCAGCGATAGGCGGTGCCGCCGCGATACCTGCATTCTCAGAGACAAATCCCTTCGTAGAAGTCGAATTCTTTGGAGCCGGTGTTCCTGCTGTTGCAACACCCTCAGTATCAATTACCGCGACCACGGCACCAATCTTTACCACTTCTCCAGCCTTCGCACTGATGGTGATGACACCATCATTCGGCGCGATCACTTCAACACTTGCTTTATCTGTTTCAAGCAGCAGAATGACTTCATCACGCTTGACATATTCACCCGATTTTTTGGTCCATTCACCGATGGTGGCCTCATTGATACTCTCTCCAACTGCAGGAATTTTTATTTCTGCTTTCATTTTGCTCTCCTGACTTGAGATGTTTTTGCTTTACTATTCAAAGCCAAATCATAGGCATTTTGAACAAGTTCAGCCTGTTCGTATTGATGAACTTTTTCTGATCCAGTTGCTGGCGAAGCTCTCTCTGTGCGGCCGGCATAGCTCACGCTGACTTTCTCAGATGCAACTTCTTCCAAAAGTTCGGTGAGACGAGGCTGCATAAAAAACCAAGCTCCCATATTTTTTGGCTCCTCTTGACACCAAACTACTTTTTTTAAGTTAGGATAAGATTTAAAAATAGGTGCAAATTTATGAGCCGGGAAAGGATACAGCTGCTCAGCCCGAATCAGTGCGACTTTTTCTTGACCTGAAGTTTTCTCTTTGGCGGCCAGCAAATCATAATACACTTTGCCTGAGCAAATGATCACGCTCTCCACATCTTTTGCTTTCACATTCATATCGCCCAAAACCTCTTGGAATTCACCTTCGGTGAACTCTTTTACTTTTGAAATCACCAGCGGATGTCTTAGTAAAGACTTCGGCGACATAATAACTAGCGGCTTTCTAAAATCCCGCTTCATCTGCCGGCGTAGTACGTGAAAGAGCTGTGCCGGAGTTGTCATATTACATACCTGAATATTATCTTGCGCACACATTTGCAAAAAGCGCTCAAGCCTCGCACTCGAATGCTCTGGGCCCTGCCCCTCATAGCCGTGCGGAAGGAGCAACACCAAGCCACTCATTCTTTGCCACTTTTGTTCGGCGCTAGAAATAAACTGATCAAGAATGATCTGGGCTCCATTCACGAAATCGCCAAATTGAGCTTCCCAAATTGTTAAGAAGGTCGGGTCACTGCTCGAATTGCCATATTCAAATCCCATAACGGCGTATTCAGAAAGTGGCGAGTCGTAAACACAAAACTCAACATCATCAGGCCGAATCTGTGAGAGTGGAGAAAATTTCTCACCGGTTTTTTGATCATAATAAGCCGAATGACGATGAGTGAAGGTCCCACGAATGCAGTCTTGCCCTGAAAGCCGCACTGGAGTGCCATCATACAGCAGACAACCATAAGACAAAAGCTCTCCCATTCCCCAGTCGATAGCGCCTTCACCCTCAATCATTTTTGCTCGAGAATCCAAAAGCTTTTGAACCTTAGCATTGAGATTGAATCCAGCTGGGGTCTGAGTGAGAAGGCTTGTCACTTTTTTGATTGTCGCAAGATCTGTTTTTGTTGAAACAGATTTTTCAAAATCAGAATGCTCAGCTCTGCGAAAACCCTTCCATAGACCATCGAAGGCCAGAGGTTTCATCGCTGGCGCCTGTTTTCTGGTCTGATCAAGAATTTTTTGCAATTCATCAATACGCGCCTTAAAAACTTGATCACTTTCTTCATGGCTGATGAATTTTTCAGTCTCAAGTTTTCGCGTGTACAGCTCCAGTGCCGTTGGATGCTTTTTGATTTTTTCATACATCAGAGGCTGAGTGAACATCGGTTCATCACCTTCATTGTGACCAAATCTTCGATAGCAAATCACGTTGACCACGACATCGCGTTTAAACTCTTGTCTAAAACGAATGGCAATATCAGCGGCTCGCACACAAGCCTCAACATCGTCACCATTGACATGAATCACTGGGGACTGAATGATCTTTGCGATATCCGAAGAGTATGGCGAGCTTCTTTCGCTCTCTGGACTTGCGGTAAAGGCCACCTGATTGTCGATACAAATATGGATAGTTCCGCCAACCGTGTACCCCTTAAGCCCGCTCATCGTGAAAGTTTCAGCCACGACACCTTGGCCAATCATCGCGCCATCACCATGAATCAAAATTGGAATCACTTTTTTTCGAGCCTCAGTGTCTTTGCGACGACGTTGTTTCGCTCGCACCATGCCGAGCACCACCGGATTCACGGCTTCAAGATGTGACGGGTTAAATGCCAAAGAGATGTGACAATTACCGCTGGGGGTATTTTTATCAGACGAAAAGCCTAAATGATATTTAACATCGCCATCAAAAAAGCTATTGTTCTCGTCGCGAATTCCTTCGAACTCAGCAAAGATCGCAGGCAACGCTTTACCCATAAAATTAACCAAAACATTCACACGCCCACGATGGGCCATCCCCAAAACAAGCTCTTCAACCCCGATTGCGGCTCCGCTGGTGACAAATTTTTCAAGCATCGGAATCAAACTGTCGCCACCTTCAATCGAAAATCTTTTTTTGCCGACATAGCGAGTATGGATGAATTTTTCAAAAGATTCAGTTTTAACAAGTTGGTTATGAATTTCAATTTTTTCTTTGGCCTGCAAATTGACTTCAGGCCTTTCAAATTCCTTAAAAAACCAATCACGAACACTTGGCATCGCATCATGCACTTGAACACTGATTGTACGACAGTAATAAATGCGCAGCTGTGCAATGATATCTTTAAGCTTGGCGTTTGGCATTCCAACCAATGAGCCAATTTGAAAAGTCTTTTCGAGATCAACTTCGGTCAAACCAAAATTATGAAAAGACAATTCAGGTGAGGCCTTGGGACCGGATGCAAGTGGATTTAGATTTGCCTCAAAATGCCCGAAATCTCGGTAAGCCCTAATGAGATTGTAGACACTCAGTTCTGCACTTGAAAAAGCTCCGCCCACAGCTGCCGAGGTGCTAGCAGAAGCTTCAGCTGGCAATTTTTTAGCAAATTCAATTCCTTCAAAAAACATTCTCCAATTGGCATCGACAGAATCTGGGCTCTTTAAAAAGTTTTGATATTGGTCTTCGATATAGGCGACATTGCTTTGATTGATGTAAGTAAACTTCTCCAAACGTATCCCCTTTATGTCTGCTTTTTCTGTCAGAGAATTCGTCTTACAAAAAAAGTTTTTAGATTCTTTGAATTGCTGACAGCTTAGCAAAAAACTGAAGCTTTCGGCATACTAAACGCCGCGCGTCTGATATCAATCTGGCCGAGCCGTTACTCTAGGTTCGGCCAGAAAAATGATCATTTTCATCGCTATTGACCGCCGCACAAAGAAGGCCATATAGAACGCTGGGATCTTTGAGCGAAAAAATTGGCACGGAGAAAAGCCCTCGGAGGCGTGGCCAAAGCCACGTCGAGAAGGTTTTTCGAGTACCGATTTTTGCAGCCAAAAAAACCAAGTTATCCATGGCGCTCTTTGTGCGGAGGTCAATAACTTCGTTGAATTTATTTTATTTCTAGATCAGAGTCAGAAAGAGGAGAAACACCAATGTCATCGAACGTCTGGGTCCACAATCTCAATCCATTTATTATTCAGCTCGGAGATAATTTCGGCCTTCGCTGGTACGGAATGGCCTATATGATGGGCTTCATTGCTGGTGCCATGATTATGATTTTCATGGCCAAGCGTGGACGCCGAACCATTCACGTTGAACAGGTTACAGACTTTGTAACTTATTGTGTGCTCGGCGTGATGATTGGTGGTCGTCTTGGCTATGTGTTTTTTTATTCTCCCGATCTTTTGACCAGCTTCAAAGCGCATTTGTCGATCATGATCCCGGGGACCTCCATCGGAATTCAGACAGATCACTTCTGGTCAGCGCTTGCTGTTTGGGAGGGAGGAATGGCCTCTCATGGAGGTATCATTGGACTCATGGTCGCCTCTTATTTATTCGCCCGAAAATTCAAACTAGACTGGCTCCACTTGGGAGACCTCACCTGTATCGGCGGCACCATCGGCATTTTTTGTGGGCGTATTGCCAATTTTGTTAATGGTGAGCTTATGGGACGTGAAGCTTCACCCACCCTCCCCTGGGCTGTGAAATTCCCGACAGATATGCACCGCTGGATCGGCTACGAACCAGAAAAATTAGGCAGTCTCAAAGAAGCTGCTTCAAAAATCGGAATTGCACCCGACCAATGGAGTGAATGGGTCAATCAATTTCATATTAATTCTCTAGCGAGTTCGCAGATTCAAGCCGTCATTGATCGCCTCATTCTGGAAGTACAAAAAGGCAATATCGCTGTCACTGAAGCTCTGGCCCAAGTTTTACCCCCAAGACATCCTTCGCAGCTCTATGAGGCCCTGCTTGAAGGTGTCTTTTTATTCATCGTGCTTTTTTTCTTTTGGAAGAAGCCACGCAAGCCGGGTGTTGTCGGAGCTCTTTTTCTCACACTTTATTCAGTGGTGAGAATTTTAGGCGAAAATTTTCGTATGCCTGATGCCCATATTGCGGCTCAAGAGTTTTCTCATTTTGGAATCACTCGCGGTCAGCTCTTAAGCTTCGGACAATTTTTGCTCTCGGCGGCGTTTTTATACTGGGTCAGTCGGCGCAAGGTCGAAGTGATTTCTGGCTGGGGCCCCGAGGCACAAAAATTAAAAGCCGATGAAGAGGCTCAAACATCTCGAAATAAACCGAGGAAGGGACTCGAGCCTACAACAGCTAAGTTTTAAATTTTTCTGTTGCTGCCAGCAGCGCCCTCAAAATACCAGGCTCATCAACGGCATGCCCTGCATCCGGAATGATTTTGAGTTCAGCATCTGGCAGAGCCTCATGCAAATCAAAAGCATTTTTGACAGGACAAACAACATCATATCTTCCATGAACAATGACTGTCGGGATATTTTTTATTTTAAAGGCGTTTTCAATGAGTTCATTATCCGTTTTAAAAAAGGCGTGGTTAACGAAATAGTGGCACTCAATGCGGGCGATCGAAAGCGCCTTCTGATCTTCTTCAAAATCTGTTTTTGATTCGATATTTGGATGAAGGTGCAGAGTAGCACCCTCCCAGCCAGACCAAGCTTTTGCTGCTGCCAAACGAACTTGAGCGTTCTGTGAAGTCAATTTTCGATAATAATTTGTCACCATATCAGAGCGCTCTGAAACTGGGATCTGAGCCAAATAAGTCTTCCAGTAATCTGGAAAAATAAAGCTCGCACCTTCTTGATAAAACCATTTGATCTCTTCTTGCCGGCACAAAAAGATTCCTCGCAAAATAAGATGCGTGCAAACTTCAGGATGAGTCTCCGCATAGGCAAGAGCCAGAGTGCTCCCCCACGATCCACCAAAAACTAGCCATTTCTTAATGCCAAGTTGAGCGCGAATCATCTCAATATCAGAAATCAAGTGCCAAGTGGTATTATCTTCAAGTTCGGCGTGGGGCGTGCTTTTGCCGGCACCTCTTTGATCGAGCAAAACAATGCGGTAATGTTTCGGATCAAAGAGTCTGCGATGAAATTCACCAAAGCCCGCACCTGGCCCACCATGCAAAAAAAGCACGGGCTGCCCTTTTGGATTTCCACACTCTTCGACATAAATTTGATGGAGCTTATCCACTTTTAAATGAAATTTATTATAAGGTTCAATAGGTGGAAATACTTCTTTGTTCTTATCAAAACTCATTTGCGAAACCTCTTTGTAATCATTTGCACTTGTTCAATTTTAAAAATAACGGCAAGACCCATATAAAAAATCAAAAATACAAAAAGATCAAATCCCCCTGCCAAAAAGACATGAAGCCCCAAACGCCCAAGCAAAATAAAATGATAAAGCGCATAACTGGCCGCCGCTGAAAGCAGCGCAATCGTCCAAAGCTTGGCTAAAAACACTTTCCCCAAATGAACTTCTCCGATGCGTTTACACAGATAATGCCTTAATAAAAGAAATTCGAGCCATCCTGCAATTCCGGCAGAAGAGGTTAAGCCAGCCAGTCCCCACATCGGCGACACCTGTAAAATGCCAGGCAGTTTGATTCCCATTATATAGCCAAGAATCATTGTCAGCACGACGCGAATAACAGCAAATCTCATGGGGGTTTTGGTATCTTTGAGAGCATAGAATGCCGAGGAATAAATTCTCCCCATGGTGGCGGCAAGTAGACCAATGCTTGATCCAGCCAAGGCCTTCCAAACATCCAGAGTATTGTCATGATGAAAAGCACCTGTTTGAAAAACAGATCCAATAAGCACATCCCCTAAAACTAAAAAAACCGCGACCGAAGGGATGACAAAAAAAGCAATGCGGGCAGTAGCAGATGAAATTCTCATCCGCAGCTGATTATTGATTTCGTCGCTAGTGCCCTGAGCTTTGGACATGGCAGGAAGTTCAGCGGCAGAGATGGACATGCCAAACAAACTGACCGGTAAAAGATAAAGCATTTGTGCGAAGCTCATACTTGAAACGGCCCCTGTGGGCAGCAGGCTTGCAAGCCAAATATCCACATAAGCGCTAAACTGAACGACTCCTCTGGAGAAAAGAACCGGAAAAAAATTTCGAATCACTGTATGAGCGCTTGCTCCTAAGTGCAAACGCGGCCAAAGATTCGGCACATATTTTAAAACCTGGGGGAGCTGAATCAAAAATTGCAAAAAGCTACCAAGTAAAAGACTCCACGCTAAAGACTTTACCAAATCCACACCAAAAAATCGCTGGGCGGTAAATAATAAAACGATAATTTGAGTCAAGTTCCAAATGACAGGGGCTGAGTACGAGAGAAAAAACTTAGAGTGCGTATTTAAAATCCCAAGGCACCAGGCCGACAGCACAAGAATGGCCGTCCCTGGAAATAAAATTTGTACCAGGCGAATGGTAATAACTAAAGTGTCTCCAGAAAATCCGGGGGCAATAAGCGGAATCAGATTGGGAGCAAAGATCACACCTAAAATGCTGATAAAAAAAACGATGCCAAATAGGAGCCAAAAAATACTTGCGGCCAGCTCAAAGGCTTCATCCACTTTTTTCTGCGCTATGAGTGCCGCATACACCGGGATAAAAGACGCCGACAAGACCCCTTCACCCAATAGATTTTGTAACAAATTTGGAATTCGGTAAGCAGCCTTGAAAGCATCTGCTAAATTTGAATTTCCAAAATAGTGAGCAATGGCCCGCTCACGCAGAAATCCAAAAATACGACTCAAAAAGATTCCGCAGGCGACCAAGAGTGCATGGCGCGAAGAAGAAGAGGCCGCTGAGCTTTGATTCTCGGTCATTTTCTGGCTCATTGGTGAATCGAAAAGACAGGCGTGCTGACCGCGCTGCAAATGCCTGTGCTGCCAGATATCATTTGATCAGGATCGACAACAAAAACAATTCTCCCATTCACCGGTAAAGACATAATCCTTGAGCCACTGGTTGTGCTGTTGATGCTTATGGGAGCTTGCACCGGAGTGCTCGTTGATTTCCCGGCGCTGGTACATCCAGTTGTTTGCTGATCAATCACTGAACTCCCGGTACAACTCGAATCAATACTCATAAAAATCGGCACAACTTCAGTGCCCGTTGGAGACGAGGCACAACTGGACGATAGATTCAGTCCTGAAGCCGCCGCCGCCTGAGTGATGCTTGCCGGCCAAGTGATATTGGTGTTCACACAAGGGTTCACATTCGCAGTCCCGCCCGCAGAGCAAACATTATCAGGAGCCACATAGCTACCTGCTTGCCAAGTTACTTGAATTTGATTGGCGATAATGAGAATCACGCAAGCAACACGATTCGGCACAGGGCCTGCTCCTAAAACTGGAGAACTCACAAAATTGGAAGTGGTCGGTGATTTTGCTAAGGGAACGCTCGGAACCAATCCCACTTGGCAACTTGGATCAGAGGTCATATAGACTCCGTAAAGTGAAACCCCCAAATTGGATATTGTGGTTCTCGACAGATTTGCCTGAGCCTGGACGACAAATAGCAAAATGCCAACTAAGATGCTCTTCACTGAATCCCACCTTGAAAAAGCACACCGAGAATGGGCGGTCCTAGATTGGAGCTGCATGAAAAGCTCATTATAGAACTGACTACAACAAGTAGAACACTGATCACAATCATTTTAATTTGATGTCGAGACACCACACCCTCCATGGATACTATGATCAGCATAACTCAAGAGGTTGGTACTATGGCAAGAAAGTTTATTGCTGGTTTAGTGGCAGCAGTCAATTACGATAGCTTCCTCGCCTCTAGATCCGCTCCTGGTTCCTGAAAACTGCTTGCCTGCCCCCGAAGCTTTCCATACAAAGCCAACTAAAAATAGAGCGAAGGCTGTCTCACAAGTTTCTACGGTACTGCCCGCCCGCCTCATAGAGAGCCTGAGTCATTTGATAAAGGCTGCATGAGCGCGCAGCCTTCATGAGGCTTGCAAACACATTTTCACCACCCAAAGCTGATTTTTTTAATTCGGCCAAAGCTATAGCCGCATCCTTTGCGTGTAGATTTTGATAGTCGTGCACCCGTTTCAACTGAAAAGATTTTTCTTGCTGAGAAGCTCTCGCCAATTCAATTTTTGGTGGAATATAACCCGCCGCTATCGTCTTTGGATCAATATAGGTGTTCACGCCGACAATCGGCAAATCACCCGAATGCTTTAAATGCTCATACAACATACTCTCATCCTGAATTTTACCACGCTGGTACTGGGTCTCCATGGCACCTAGAACTCCACCACGCTCATTGATTCTCAAAAACTCAGTGAGTACGGCCTCTTCAACAAGCTCAGTGAGTTCTTCAGTAAAATAACTTCCCTGAGATGGATTTTCATTTTTTGCCATACCAAACTCTTGATTGATAATCATTTGAATGGCAACAGCACGCCTGACACTCTCCTCAGTCGGTGTGGTGATGGCCTCATCGTAGGCATTGGTGTGTAGCGAATTACAGTTATCATAAATTGCCAGCAGCGCCTGCAGAGTGGTGCGAATATCATTGAAAGAAATTTCTTGGGCGTGCAACGAGCGGCCCGAAGTTTGAATATGATATTTTAATTTTTGCGATCTCTCGCCTGCATGATAGAGCTCTTTCATAGCAATTGCCCAAATTCGCCGTGCCACTCTGCCGATCACCGCATATTCTGGATCGAGCCCATTACTAAAGAAAAATGATAAATTGCCGGCGAATTCGTCAATCTTAAGTCCACGCGAAATATAGTATTCAACAAAGGTAAAGGCATTGCTTAAGGTAAAGGCCAATTGACTGATCGGGTTGGCACCGGCCTCTGCAATATGATATCCAGAGATGCTTACGGAATAAAAATTCTGAATTTGATTTTGCACAAAATACTCTTGAATATCACCCATCATTTTCAAGGCAAAATCGATCGAAAAAATACAGGTATTTTGACCTTGATCTTCTTTGAGGATATCGGCCTGAACCGTTCCGCGAACACTCTTGACTGTTTCACGCGAAATTTTTTGAAATTCCTCAGCCGTTGGCTTTCTTGAATTTTCTTTTTCGAATTTATCAACTTGTTGGTCGATGGCGGTGTTCATAAAAAATGCCAGAATGATAGGTGCTGGCCCATTGATCGTCATACTAACTGAGGTATTCGGCGCACAGAGATCAAAACCTTGATAAAGTCGCTTCATATCATCCAGCGTACAAATACTGACGCCACTTTCACCAACTTTGCCAAAAATATCTGGCCGCTGATCAGGATCTTGCCCATAGAGAGTCACGCTATCAAAGGCAGTCGATAAGCGCTTTGCTGGCTGCCCCTCACTCAAAAACAAAAATCGCTTATTGGTTCTCTCCGGCAAGCCTTCTCCGGCAAACATGCGGATCGGGTCTTCGCCTTCACGCTTTAATTGAAAAACTCCCGCAGTAAACGGAAATTCGCCTGGGACATTTTCTAATCTTAAAAATTTAAGACGATCTCCCCAGTCATTCAATTCAGGAAAAGCCACTCGTCTAATTTTATTGCCGCTTAAAGTTTTCACGGTCAATTTCTGTTTAATCTCTTTTCCACGCACTTTATAAACTAAATCGTCACCTGAATACTGCTTTTTGGTCTCGTCCCACCTCTCAAGCTGTGCAACGATATCTTCCCCAAGCTCAGTCTTGGTCTTTTGAGTTTGTTCTGACAAGCTCAGTTTAGGATTGTTTTGAGCTACTTGATCAAGCGCGCCGAGGTAAGAGGCTTGTGCAGCAAGCTCTTTTGTCTTCTTTTTATAGCCGCGAACACTTGAGACAATTTCTGCCAAATAATTTTGTCTTTCAGGAGGAACAATGCTTTTACGATTCACACCTTTAAGAGTCTTCTTATATTCCTCTGGAAGCTTTGCAAATTGCCCCAAAGATTTTTCACTGATGACTTCAGATAGCTTGAAGAACAAATCATTCACACCCAAGTCATTAAATTGAGCGGCCTGCGTGAGGTAAATCGGTAAAGTTTCGTCTGCAGCGGTAAATAGTTTGCGTGAACGTTTATATTGCTTTCTTACATCTCTTAAAGCATCCAGTGAGCCTCTGCGATCTGCTTTATTGATGGCAATCAAGTCTGCAAAGTCGATCATATCGATTTTTTCAAGTTGTGACTGGGCTCCAAATTCAGAAGTCATAACATAGAGAGAGAGGTCGCAGACCTCGGTGATCGCAACACTGGCCTGGCCGATGCCGCTGGTCTCAGCAATCAACAAATCAAAATCTTGAGTTTTTAAAAACTCGAGCATCGCAGGCAAACACTTGGCAATTTCACTTCCTGATCCGCGTGATGCAACCGACCTCATAAAGGCACCAGGGCGCGAAAGCGAGTTCATACGAATGCGGTCTCCAAGAAGCGCTCCACCAGTCTTTCGCTTACTGGGATCGACACAAACTACACCTATTTTAATTTGCGGGTGGGCATTTAAAAATCTCTGCAGTAGCTCATCAACTAAAGAAGATTTACCGGCTCCGCCAGTGCCCGTCACACCCAATACAAGCGGCGCTCGCGACTTTTTATTTTTAAAAGAGGCAAGATTTTTAAGAATAGCTTCGTCTGGCTTCTGACCCATCTCAATTGCATTGAGAGCAAGCCCCAATAATCGATGCGGCAATTCGGGTCGTAAATTTAATTTTCTATCGAGGTGTTTTTGCAGATCTGGACTCAAAGGCGAATGATCACAACCATCGATGATCATTTGAATCATACCCTCTAAACCAAGCCGCCGGCCATCGTCTGGGTGAAAAATCTGAGAGATCCCATAAGCTTCGAGCTCTTTTTTTTCTTCGTAAACAATAACACCGCCGCCACCACCGTAAATTTTGACATGATCAGCACCGGCTTCATCCAGTAAATCGCGCACATATTTGAAATACTCCATATGCCCACCTTGGTAGGAGGACAATGCAATCCCCTGAGCGCCTTCTTGAAGAGCTGTGATCACCACATCAAGTACCGAACGATTATGACCAAGGTGAATCACTTCAGCACCCATATCCTGCAGAAGTCTTCTCATCAAATTGATACTGGCATCATGTCCGTCAAACAAACTTGCGGCCGTGACGATGCGAACTGGATTTTTAGGAGCCTGAGACATTTAGTTTCCTTTAAATTGAGCTTTGCGCTTTTCAATAAATGCTTTTGTTCCCTCTTTTTGATCATTGGTCCCAAAACATTCAGAGAATAGTTTTGCTTCCAGATCCAGGGCTTGGCGCAAGTCTAATTCATAACCTTGGAGCATCGAATTTTTAATTTTAGCTAGTGCCAGCGGAGCACGCGAGGCAAGAGTTGACGCTAGTTTTTCGACTTCAACCATGAGCTGAGCATCAGGATAAATGTGATTCACTAGGCCCATCTGCAGAGCTTCCGCACTTGAATAAAAGTTCCCGGAGTAAGCCATTTCGCGAGCCATCCCCTGACCTACTCGTCGTGGCAACCTCGCTGTTCCGCCAAAACCCGGAATGATCCCGAGAGTGCATTCAGGCAAACCAAATTTTGCTTTTTCACTTGCTAAAATAAAATCACAGGCAAGGGCCAGTTCAAGGCCTCCACCGAGAGCAAAGCCATTGACCGCTGCGATCACCGGTTGGGCTAAGCTTTCAATTCTGGAGAATAGACTTTGGCCACTTTTTGCAAATTCAAAGGCCTGAGTTCCTTGCAGTTGATCAATTTCTTTGATGTCAGCTCCCGCAACGAAGGCTTTCTCACCACTTCCTGTCAGAATCACAACGCGAATATTTTTCGACTTTTGGATCTCATCTAAGAGCTGATGAAAATCTTTGAGTACCTGAGCATTCAAAGCATTCATAGCCTGAGAACGCTCGATGGTGACTCTCGCGATCCCTTCATTTTGACTCAAACTCAAGGTTTCAAGTTTCATAAAATCTTCCTCTCAAGCCAAACTAGTAAGAGTAAAAACCACGTCCCGATTTTCGACCAAGCCAACCAGCCTCAACATATTTTACAAGTAATGGGCAGGGACGGTATTTGGGATCACCCAAGCCATCATGTAAAACGCCAAGAATCGCAAGACAGGTATCTAAACCAATAAAATCTGCAAGAGTGAGTGGGCCCATTGGCTGATTTGTACCAAGCTTCATAGCCTCATCAATTCCCTTCGCATCGGCAATGGATTCATACAAGGCATAACATGCCTCATTGATCATCGGCATAAGAATGCGATTGACGATAAAGCCTGGCATATCTCGGCCTTCAATAAATACTTTTTGCATTTTCTCAGCCACTCCACGCACGATTTTGAAAGTCTCATCCGAGGTTTGCAAACCGCGAATGCCCTCCACCAATTGCATCAGTGGTACCGGATTCATAAAATGCATTCCGCAAACCTTCTCAGGCCGTGTGGTTGCCGCAGCAATTTTTGTAATTGAAATACTGGAGGTATTTGAGCAGAGAATGGCGTTTTTTTGAATCGCTTCATCAAGTGATTTAAAAATCTTTAGTTTCAAATCAATATTCTCGGTAGCTGCCTCGATAACGAGATCACAATCTTTGAGCGCTGAAATATCGGGTGATGTACTGATATTGCCAATCAGTTTTGCTTTATCAGCTGGGCTCATTTTTTCTTTTTTAATAAGCCGATCACAACTTGCCTCGATCGTTGTCATCGCCTTTGCAAGAGCTGGTGCTGAAACATCTGTCATGACCACTTGAAAACCGCTGGCGGCTGCAACCTGCGTGATCCCGTTACCCATTTGGCCACTGCCAACAACGCCAATTTTATGAATCGCCATTTACTCTCCTTTAATTATATTTTTGCGCAAAAGGGCTTACACGCCAAACCAACAAAATCTGATGAACATCGTTCAGGGGGGCTGGCATCACAACAAGGCTCCCATACAAATAAACACTCGAAGTTTCATAGCGTGAACGATAGCAGGCTCCAATCGTGTATTGCTGATTGGTTGGATCCGAACCATCTTTAGGGTCGTAATAATCATAGCGAAAAAGTGCTCCCCAACTTTCTTTAAAAGGCAGAAAGACATCAAAGTGACCAGTGTTTGGATGGCTACTAAATTGTGATTGAAAGACATCTCCTGTTGTCACTTCAAAACCGGTCTCTAAATCTTTCGAACGATAGGCAAAAAATAAATTGAAGTACCGATATTTCGCACCCTCATCGATATTGATCCCAGTTGCCTGCAGGCTTCCTCCAGGAGTTGAAATGAGATTGCCATTTGGATCTGTCGATAAAGGATTGGTCTGCCCCGTTTGAGCACTGACCCCGCCAGTGAAAAATTTCTTATGGTAGCCGATCCGAGTTGTGAACCACATTTGGCTATCGAGATCATCGCCGCCCTCACCGTTGTGAACTAGCCAATCATTGAAAAAACCCGCACTGGAAACCGAATACCCCAAACCAATATCGCGAATGCCCATGGTACCACGTTGATAAAGGAGACTGCGCTCAAAGCGCAGATTAGCCTCATTGATGCCACTCTCTAAACCAAACGGGATCGGCTGCAGTCCTAAGCGAAATCTGCCCCACTCACTTTCAATTTGCACATAGCCTTCAATGATCGCAAATTCTTCACCGTTAACGACACCGTAACGAGACGGCACACCAATCAAGGATTTAGTGCCATAAGCAAAATGGCCCGAAATCAATTCTCCGCGCGTCCAGTCAGCAGCGACATAGGAATTACCGAGCAAAAAACTCCCGGACTTAGGCTCTGTGTAATCAAATCGCGGACTCAAAAATAAATCGCTAAGATATACTTTCCCGAGGCGCTCCTGCTCAACACTAGCTTGGTCAAAAATACTGGGGTCGAGGACAAAGGTATCGTGATCCTCAACTTGCGCACAAAGCCTTGGAATCACAGTGAGCTGCACGACCGAAATAAGAAGCATCAAGAATACAAAATTTCGCGCGTGATAGCGGAGCCGACGAAGATTCACAAGATGCTGGACCAAAGTTAAAAACATGGGCTCATTCTATTCACAAGCGAGCACAGTTCTCAAGAGTTCTTTCTGGTCTTGATGAATCACGGCTCCCGAGCCAAAATTAAGGTTAATGCATCATTTCAAAAAGCTCCTGGCCATTCTCATTCCCCTCGTGGCGACCCCTGTTCTGGCGGTGCCCGTTTACCTAAAACCAGGGAGTTTTTTTTCATCTGGCTCCTACCCACGAGAAGTCTTAGAACGCAAAACCAACGAAACTCGGCTCGAAGCCTGGTACCAAGTGAAAACAACTGATGGAAAAACAGGCTGGCTCCCCTCCGATTATCTCTTGATCCCCTTAGAATTAGCTCAATTCGTTTACAGTACAGATGCCCTGCGCATTCGCACAACCCCACATATGGAAAGCTTGAACGCCTATAGTTGGCCTCCAGAACTCAAACTGCGTGTTATTGAAATTCAAGGAGACTGGGTTTTATGTGAGCGCATCACAGCTCTTTCTGGCCCTAAAAAATCATGGCTTAGAACTAGCGAACTCAAATTAAAACCAGAAGACCTCGGCAGAGCTTGGCTCAAGCAAACCACGCGAGTAACGGCCGGCCCCAACGAGAACTCACACGCCATTGAAGTCTTGTCGCCTTACCAATTTGTCGACATTCTGTCCGCATCGAAAGATTATTTTAAAGTGCAAACGCCGAGCTATATTGGCTATGTAAAAAAATCTCAAGTGGTCAGCCTGACTGATCTGAC
>Ga0206857_1037_pt1 | contig 34160 bp, 35 predicted proteins | sample Alteio_BWOrgCont_49_FD_152865 | JGI IMG/M metagenome (GOLD analysis project Ga0206857, IMG submission 152865) | Enriched cells from forest soil in Barre Woods Harvard Forest LTER site, Petersham, Massachusetts, United States -... | ecosystem: Environmental > Terrestrial > Soil > Temperate forest >...
TCGATCGCGGACTTCGGTCAATTAAGAAATGTGTTGGTCGTTGGTTCGTTCCTGCGCAAAGATCATCCGTTGCTCGCTAGTCGTCTGCGTCAGTCAGTCAAATCAGGCAGCAAAATTTCAGTGTTGCATGCCAGTGATGATGATTTGCTGATGCCAGTTGCGAACAAAATGATTTGCGCACCATCAGCCTGGTTATCCGGCCTGGTCGAGATTATGACTGCAGTCGCAGAAGCAAAAGGTGTATCGGCTCCAACGAAATCTGCAACGGTATCTGATGCAGCACGTGCCATCGCCACAGACTTGCTGGCAGGTGAGCGCAACGCAATTATGCTGGGCAACGCAGTGACCTACCATGCTGATGCATCAAAAATTCACGCTGTAGTCCAATGGATCGCAGCGCAGGCAGGCGTTAAATTTGGTTACCTGACCGAAGCAGCAAATACTGTTGGTGGCTACCTCGCCAACGCATTGCCAGGCAAAGATGGTGTAGATGCCAGCCAGATGCTGACTCAGCCACGCAAGGCTTATGTACTGCTTAACGCAGATCCGTTATTGGATAGCGGCGTTGCAGCAGCCGCTGCGCTGGATCAGGCAGAAATGGTCGTCGTGTTATCCGCATTCAAACATGCAGAAAGCTACGCCGACGTGCTGTTGCCGATCGCGCCATTTACGGAAACATCTGGCACGTTTGTGAATTGCGAAGGCCGTGCGCAGAGTTTTAATGGTGCTGTCAAGCCACTGAGTGATGCACGCCCAGGTTGGAAAGTATTGCGCGTACTCGGCAATCTGTTAGGTCTGTCCGGTTTTGACTACGAGACTTCCGAAGCGGTTCGCGATGAAGTATTGCAAAAGCAAACGGATCTGTCTGCGTCGCTCAACAACAAACTTGATCTTGCAGTTTCATCTGACATTCTGTCTGGTGCGCAAAAAGGTCAGGGCGCTGAGCGTATCGCCAATATCGCAATCTATAGCACCGATGTGCTGGCGCGTCACTCAGCATCATTACAGGAAACGGTTGATGCCAAACCGCCACGCGCGTGGATTCCAGCTGACCAGTTTGCAACACTGGGTCTGACTAACGGCGATATCGTCAAAGTGACTCAGAACGGACAAAGCATTTTGTTGCCTGCGTCGCTCGACAAAGGATTGCCAACCGGCGTAGTGAAAGTAGCGGCGGGACATCCTGCGACTGCGGCCCTCGGTTCAATGTTTGGAACGCTTACTGTGGAGCGCGCGTAATGTTAGATATGGCGAATTCATTTTTTGGCAATCTGTTTGGCAGCTATTGGCCAGAAGTCTGGTTCACTGTCTGGACGTTGATCAAGATTCTCTGCATTACCGTGCCGGTGATGGGATGCGTAGCGTATCTCACTTTATGGGAACGTAAAATGATCGGCTGGATGCACGTGCGTCTCGGACCAAATCGTGTCGGCCCATTGGGACTATTGCAGCCTATCGCCGACGCGCTGAAATTGCTGCTCAAAGAAATCGTTGTTCCAACCCGCTCCAATAAAGCACTGTTCGTAATCGCGCCGATCATGACGATTATGCCGGCGCTGGTCGCGTGGTCGGTGATTCCATTTGGTCCGGAAGTTGTTTTGGCTAACGTGAATGCTGGTTTGCTGTTATTGATGGCAGTCACATCGCTCGAAGTGTACGGCGTGATTATTGCCGGTTGGGCGTCCAACTCCAAATACGCGTTCCTGGGTGCGATGCGCGCCTCGGCGCAGATGGTGTCGTATGAAATCGCGATGGGTTTTGTGCTGGTGGTCGTGTTGCTGGTATCAGGAAGTCTGAATTTCACCGATATCGTCATGAGTCAGAGCAAAGGTCGTTTCTTTGATATGGGCATCAACTTCATGTCCTGGAATTGGCTGCCACTGCTGCCGATGTTTGTGATCTACATGATCTCGGGTATCGCAGAAACCAATCGTCATCCGTTTGACGTGGTGGAAGGTGAGTCTGAGATTGTTGCCGGTCATATGGTTGAATATTCGGGTATGTCATTCGCGATGTTCTTCCTCGCTGAATACGCCAATATGATTTTGATTTCGGCTGTCGCATCGCTGATGTTCCTGGGCGGATGGGCTGCACCGTTCAGCTTCCTCGGCTTTATCCCCGGATGGATTTGGCTGGGCATTAAAACATTTGTGATGGTTTCCATGTTTATCTGGGCACGTGCATCGTTCCCGCGTTACCGTTTCGATCAGATTATGCGTTTGGGCTGGAAGGTATTTATTCCCCTGACGCTGGTTTATCTGGTCATCGTAGCGGCATGGATGCAATCACCGTGGAATATCTGGCAGTAACAATGGGCGAAAGCGCTTATGTGTAATGCGATCTGTAATTCGACACTGGATTGATTGGAAGTGATGATGGAAGCAATAAAAGATTTCTTCTCCAGCTTAATGCTGAAGGAACTGATTAAGGGCATGGCCTTAACCGGTAAATATATGTTTGCACGAAAAATTACTGTGCAATTCCCGGAAGAGAAAACGCCAATGTCGCCACGTTTTCGCGGATTGCACGCATTGCGCAGCTATCCGAACGGTGAAGAACGTTGCATCGCCTGCAAACTGTGCGAAGCGGTTTGTCCGGCAATGGCAATCACGATTGAATCGGAGCCACGCGCTGATGGCGGACGCCGTACCACTCGCTACGACATCGATCTGACCAAATGTATTTTCTGCGGTTTTTGCGAAGAATCCTGCCCAGTGGATTCGATCGTTGAAACCCACGTGCTGGAATATCACGGTGAAAAGCGCGGCGATCTGTACTTCACTAAAGAGATGTTGCTGGCAGTCGGCAATAAATATGAACCAGAAATTGCTGCTGCACGCGCCAAAGATGCAGCTTACCGCTAACCTGGAATGACCTGGAAGAATCGCGAATAATGGAATTTACCTCTATCCTTTTTTATCTATTCTCAGCCATCCTGATATGCGCTGCGTTTCGTGTTGTGACTGCGCGCAATCCTGTGCATGCGGCTTTATTCCTGGTGCTGGCGTTTTTTAACGCTGCGGCACTCTGGATGTTATTGCAGGCGGAGTTCCTGGCCATTGTGCTGGTGCTGGTGTATGTCGGCGCGGTCATGGTGTTGTTCTTGTTTGTGGTGATGATGTTGGATATTAATCTCGACAAAATCCGCCAGGGCTTCTGGAGCAATTTCCCATTGGCGGCAATAGTCGGCGTAGTGATCGTGCTGGAAATGGCCATGGTGTTATTGCGCGGATTCTGGACACCGGTAATTGGCAATATTCCGGCCAGAGTTGAAATGGGCGGCAATACTAAAGCGCTCGGCGTGTTGATCTTCACGCACTATGTCTATGCTTTTGAGGTCGCTGCGGCCATTTTGCTGTTGGGGATTATTGCTGCAGTTGCGTTGACGTTGCGTCGTCGCAAAGACACCAAACATCTCAATCCTTCAATTGCCATTAAAGTGCAGAGCAAGGATCGCGTGCGGATCGTCAAAATGAAAGCTGAAGCGCGCACTGATGCAAAAGCCGCCAGCCCGGAGGGTAAATAATGTTTGTGCTCAATCTCACCCATTTCCTGATACTCGGCGCAATTCTGTTTGCGATTTCGGTAATCGGTATTTTCCTCAACCGTAAAAATATTATCGTGCTGTTGATGGCGATTGAATTGATGCTGCTGGCAGTGAATATGAATTTCATCGCCTTCTCCCATTACATGGGCGACGCGGCTGGACAAGTTTTTGTTTTCTTCATTCTGACTGTGGCAGCGGCTGAATCTGCTATCGGGTTGGCGATTCTGGTTGTGATGTTCCGCAATCTGGACACCATCAATGTTGAAGATCTTGATACGCTCAAAGGATAACTCATGGCAGGGCAGATGATTAACCCATTATTACTATTGGCTGTGCCGCTGACACCGTTGGCGGGCGCTGTGATTGCCGGGCTGTTGGGCACCAAATTCCTGGGCAATGTGGTTGGACGTAAAACCTCACATACTGTGACGATACTTGGCGTGTTTATCGCCATGCTGATTTCCTTTTACACCTTGTTCCAGGTCATCGACGGTGCGACTTATAACGGTACCGTCTATCACTGGATGAACGTCGCTGGATTGAAATTGGAAGTGGGCTTCCAGATCGATAGCCTATCCGCGATGATGATGTGCGTGGTGACATTTGTTTCACTGATGGTGCATATCTACACCGTTGGCTATATGGCAGAAGATGAAGGTTACAACCGCTTCTTCGCCTACATTTCCCTGTTCACGTTCTCAATGTTGATGCTGGTCATGAGCAACAACTTCCTGCAATTATTCTTTGGATGGGAAGCAGTGGGGCTGGTGTCGTACTTGCTGATTGGATTCTGGTACACCAGACCAACTGCGATCTTCGCGAACTTAAAAGCGTTCCTGGTTAATCGTGTTGGTGACTTTGGTTTTATTCTGGGTATTGGTTTGTTGGTTGCCTATACCAACAGCTTTAACTACCAGGAAGTCTTTGCGGTAAAAGAGCAATTGGCGAATGTGCTGTTGCCAGGCACAGGCTGGATGTTGATTACGGTAACGTGTATCTGCTTGTTTATCGGCGCGATGGGTAAGTCAGCACAATTTCCACTGCACGTCTGGTTGCCTGATTCGATGGAAGGTCCAACTCCGATTTCTGCGTTGATCCATGCTGCGACGATGGTAACTGCCGGGATATTTATGGTGGCGCGTATGTCGCCGCTGTTTGAAATGTCAGATACGGCATTGTCGTTTGTGATGATTATCGGTGCGATCACTGCCTTGTTCATGGGTTTCCTGGGCATCATACAAAACGATATCAAACGTGTGGTTGCCTACTCAACCTTGTCTCAGCTCGGTTATATGACAGTCGCATTGGGCGCCTCAGCGTATTCGGTGGCCGTATTCCATTTGATGACACACGCATTCTTCAAAGCCTTACTGTTCCTGGCAGCAGGTTCGGTCATTATCGGTATGCATCACGATCAGGACATTCGTAATATGGGCGGCCTGCGTAAATACATGCCGATTACCTGGATTACTTCACTGATAGGTTCGCTTGCATTGATCGGTACACCGTTCTTCTCAGGCTTTTATTCCAAGGACAGTATTATTGAAGCGGTCAAAGCCAGCCATATCGCTGGTTCTGGATTCGCGCAGTTCTCGGTGTTGGCCGGTGTATTTGTGACGGCATTTTATTCTTTCCGTATGTACTTCCTGGTCTTCCACGGTAAAGAAAATTTTGGTCATGCACATGACCATGCACACGCAGCACATGATGCCCACGATGCGCATGATGATCACGACGATCACGCGCACCACGGTTTGGCACCAGGACAGAAACCGCATGAATCACCATGGGTCGTGACCTTGCCGTTGATATTGCTGGCTATTCCGTCAGTCATCATCGGTTATCTGACCATCGGTAGTATGTTGCATGGCAGCTTCTTTGATCATGTGATTTTTGTAGGCGAGAATCACGAAGCGATGAAAGAACTGACTGAAGAATTTATGAAAGATGGCGGTGCTCTGGGCATGGCCCTTAGCGCAGTCACATCGCTGACTCTGTGGCTGGCGATTGCAGGCGTAGCGTCTTCCTATTATTTCTACATGATGAATCCGGCGATTCCAACAGCGATTAAGAAAAACTTCAGTGCCGTCTACAATTTGCTCGACAACAAATACTACATGGACAAATTCAATGAAGTTGTCTTCGCAGGCGGCGCACGTTTATTGGGCGGTGGCTTATGGAATGTCGGTGACAAAACACTGATCGACGGTCTGATCGTCAACGGCAGCGCAAAATTAGTGGCGTGGTTTTCGCGAGTGTCACGCAGCCTGCAAACCGGTTATATCTATCACTATGCATTTGTCATGATACTTGGGGTGTTGGGCTATCTGATTTACTTCATGCCGAACCCATTTACTAAATAAGAAGACCAATACCTATGATGCAGTCAACCTCTATCTTATTAAGCCTGTCGATCTGGCTTCCTATCGCGTTCGGTATTTTTATTATTGCCGTCGGTCGGGATGAAAACCCTGGACTGGTACGCGCCGTGTCGCTGATTGGCGCTATCGCCAGCTTTATCGTCACGTTGCCCTTGATCAGTCAGTTCGACAATGTTGCACACGGCATGCAGTTTGTTGAGTCGGCAAGCTGGATCGCGCGATTTAATGTGAATTATTTCCTGGGTATCGACGGTATCTCACTCTGGCTCGTTATCCTTACCTCGTTTATTACCGTGATCGTCGTTATCGCCGGTTGGGTAGTCATCGAAAATCGGGTAGCACAGTACATGGGCGCATTCCTGATTTTGTCAGGCCTGATGATCGGCGTGTTCTGCGCATTGGATGGATTGCTGTTCTACGTATTCTTTGAAGCGACATTGATCCCGATGTACATCATTATCGGTGTCTGGGGTGGTGCCAATCGCGTTTACGCGTCGTTTAAGTTCTTCCTCTATACCTTGATGGGTTCCCTGCTGACCCTGATCGCGATTATTTATCTGTACACCAAGTCGGGAAGTTTCAATATTCTGGACTGGTACCAATTGCCGTTGACGCTGCATGAGCAAATTCTGATTTTCGTCGCGTTCCTGATGGCGTTTGCGGTCAAGGTGCCGATGTGGCCCGTGCATACCTGGTTGCCTGATGCGCACGTTGAAGCACCGACAGGTGGTTCCGTGGTGTTGGCTGCGATTATGTTGAAATTGGGCGCATACGGATTCTTGCGCTTCTCATTGCCTATCGCGCCGGACGCCAGTCATTACTTATCGGGCTTCATCATTACATTGTCGCTGATCGCTGTTATCTACATCGGTCTCGTCGCGCTGGTGCAAACGGATATGAAAAAGCTGGTTGCGTATTCGTCGATTGCGCACATGGGCTTTGTTACCCTGGGCTTCTTCATGTTTAACGACATGTCAGTGCAGGGTGGTCTGGTGCAAATGATCTCACACGGTTTTGTCTCGGGCGCGATGTTCCTTTGTATCGGTGTACTGTACGACCGCATGCATTCACGCCAGATCGCCGACTACGGTGGAGTCGTGAATACGATGCCAAAATTTGCCGCGTTCTTTGTTCTGTTCTCGATGGCAAACTGCGGACTGCCTGCGACTTCCGGTTTCGTCGGCGAATTTATGGTGATTCTTGGTGCAGTCAAATTTAATTTCTGGATCGGTATGTTAGCCGCCACCGCATTGATTTTTGGCGCTGCCTATTCGCTGTGGATGGTGAAGCGCGTGATCCTCGGCGCTGTCGCCAATAAACATGTCGCTGAACTGACCGATTTAAGTTCGCGCGAATTTCTGATGCTCGGTTTGTTGGCCATCATGGTGTTTGCAATGGGTCTGTACCCAGAGCCGATCACCGCAGCGATGCAGACCACGGTCACGGATTTATTGCAGCATGTCGCTATTACTAAAATACCCGCACTATAAAGCCCAATAGGCAAATCGATCATGAATTTAACTCCTGCATATCCTGAATTATTTTTGCTGCTGGCGACTAGTGCGATCTTATTGATCGACATGTTTTTGCCGGATGCAAAGCGCGCTATCACCCATTATTTGTCGCTATTCACGTTGGCAATCTGCGCAATCATGACTCTGGGTGATTTGAATTCCGGTCAGACCTGGTACATCTTCAATAATATGTTTTTGTCGGACCCGATGGCGAATCTGTTGAAGCTGTTCTGCTATCTGGCAGTTGGCATGACATTGATTTACAGTCGTAAATACAATGCTGATCGCGGCATGTTGGGTGGTGGTGAACTGGGCGGTGAATTTTATGCTCTGGCATTGTTCTCTTTGCTCGGACAGATGGTCATGATCTCGGGGAACAACGTTCTGATCACCTATCTCGGTCTGGAATTAATGTCATTGGCTCTGTATGCATTGGTCGCGCTGCGCCGTGACCATGTTGCGTCGATTGAGGCGGCGATGAAATATTTTGTGCTGGGTGCGTTGGCTTCCGGTTTCCTGCTCTACGGTATCTCGATGCTTTACGGTGCTACTGGTACGTTGGATTTATCGGAAATCGCCCGTGCCAGCTCGTCGGTAACGACCAATCACACGATACTTGTGTTTGCACTGGTATTTATCGTCTCGGGTCTGGCGTTCAAGCTTGGCGCAGTGCCGTTCCATATGTGGGTGCCGGACGTTTATCAAGGTTCGCCAACCGGCGTTACTTTGTTGTTGGGTGCCGCGCCTAAATTGGCTGCTTTCGCAATCTGCTTCAGATTATTGGTTGAAGGCTTGTTTACAGCCGCAGTTGACTGGCAGCAGATGTTGGTTGTGCTGGCAGTGTTGTCGATGGCAATCGGAAATATCGCAGCCCTGGCGCAGACTAATTTGAAACGCATGCTTGCGTATTCCACGATCTCGCACATGGGCTTTATGTTATTGGGATTGCTGTCTGGTGTGTCCGATGGTCACGCGCATCTTGCCGCCAGTGCGTATGCGTCATCGATGTTCTACGTCATTACTTACGTTGTTACTACGTTGGGTACCTTCGGCATGATTATGCTGTTGGCGCGCAATGGGTTTGAGTCTGAGCAGATCGACGATCTTAAAGGCTTGAATAAGCGCAGCCCCTGGTTTGCCCTGGTGATGTTGATGTTGATGTTCTCGCTGGCTGGTATTCCTCCATTTATGGGCTTCTACGCTAAATTCTCAGTACTGCAGGCAGTATTGGGTACAGGACAGGTCTGGTTGACAGTAGTCGCAGTATTGTTCTCGTTAATCGGCGCGTTCTACTACCTGCGTGTTGTTAAGGTAATGTACTTTGATGAGCCGACTGAACATGCACCTATCGCGGTGGGTCCTGAAATGCGTCTCGTATTGAGCTTGAATGGACTAGCCGTGATGGTCCTGGGCCTGATGCCTGAATCCTTGATGAACGCTTGCCTGGACGCAATTACCAAAACCCTGGCGTCCTGATGTCCCAATCGGCAGCAGTCTGGATTCTGATCATATTGGCGCTATTCGGCGCCAATATGCCATTTATCAATCAACGATTATTTGCGCTGATTCCCATCAAAAAAACACCCGGTAGAAAATCGTTCTGGCTCAGACTGCTGGAGCTGATCTGCTGCTATTTTGTACTGGGTGGACTCGGACTCTGGTTTGAATCGTCTATCGGCAGCGTATTCCCACAGGAATGGGAGTTCTACGCGATATCGGCTTGCCTGTTTATCGTATTCGCTTTCCCTGGATTCATTTACCAATACCTGCGCAAACATCATGACTGAGCTACTGAGAGAAAAGCACGTTTCTGGCACATTGGCGTATGAGGGCCATTTCCTTAAAGTGCAACGCGACGCGGTTAGTCTCCCTGACGGGAAAATCGCGCACCGCGAATACATCAAGCATCCCGGCGCGGTCGTGATATTGCCGTTATTTGAAGATGGTTCGGTGCTGTTGGAACGCCAGTTTCGTTATCCGCTGAATCAGGTCTTTATCGAATTCCCCGCCGGTAAAATCGATCCAGGTGAAGACACGCTGGCATGCGCCCAACGCGAATTATTGGAAGAAACTGGGTACACCGCCCAATCCTGGAAATTTGTCTGCACAATTCATAATGCGATTGCGTATTCAGACGAGCATTTGGAAATCTACCTGGCGCAGGACCTAACGCCAGGTCAATCTAAGCTGGATGAAGGTGAATTTCTGGAGACCTATCGTGCGCCGCTGTCTGAACTATTGGACGGTGTTAAATCTGGCCAGGTTACCGATGTAAAAACCATTATTGGTGCGTTCTGGCTGGAAAAAATTCAGGCCGGTGACTGGCAGGGGCAAATCGTCTGATTCATCGCAACGCCGCGTTGTGCACACCTATCTCAAATAATTTTTCCAGAGGCGCACCCAGGTAAGGGATGATAATAAATATCATCAAAAAGCCCACCGTCATCGTAATTGGAAACCCGATCCCAAACAGATTCAGCTGCGGTGCGGCCCTGGTCAAAATCCCCAACGCGATATTGGTGACTAACAACGCTGTAATAACAGGCAGCGCCAATTGCAATCCCGAGCTGAATACCGTCGATCCGGTCATGACGATGTTTTTCATTGCGTCAGGCGCAAGCGATGTACCTATCGGTATCGTATTAAAACTATCCACCAGCGTACTGAGCACCACCAGGTGCATGTTCAAACTCAAAAATAAAATGGTCGCAATCAAGCTCAGAAACTGACTGATTGCCGGTGTGGTCCCGTTCGTTTGTGGATCGTAAAAGGATGCGAAGCCCAGTCCCATCGTCATGCCGATAATATTGCCAGCAAGGTCAACGGCAGCAAACACAATTTGTATGGTGAATCCCATAGCAATCCCGATGATAAATTGCTGCACCAAAATCATCATGCCTGCCAATGTGAGCGGATCGATATGGGGAAGGTTTTGTAGGGTAGGGGCCACAATCAGCGTCAGCACCACACCGAAACTGATCTTGACGATGACTGGTATCGAAGCGTTGCCGAATACTGGCGCGATGGCGATTAATCCGAGTATGCGGGTCAACGGCCAAAGAAAAGAATTCACCCACAGGATAATTTGGTCGCTGGAGAGTGAGATCATGCCGGGCTCAATGGTCTAACTTACCATCCCCGGTATGCTCGTAAACAACTCCCGAACATAGTCGGTCAGCACGCTTAACATCCACGGACCAGCCAGGTCCATCACTAAAAATACGCCGATCAATTTTGGAATAAACGACAGCGTCATTTCATTAATCTGGGTGGCGGCTTGAAAAATACTGACCAGCAGACCTATCGTCAGCGCAACCAACAACATCGGGATGGCTATCATTAGCGTCACTTCCATCGCGTGACGACCTATCGTCATGACTTGTTCTGGTGTCATCGTCGTCCCTTAATAGAAACTTTGCGCGAGTGAGCCGATCAGGAGCGACCAGCCATCCACCAACACAAATAGCATTAACTTAAATGGTAGCGACACCGTGGCAGGCGATACCATCATCATCCCCATCGACATCAATACGCATGCCACCACCATATCAATAATCAAGAACGGAATGAAAATCGCGAAACTGATTTGAAACGCAGTTTTTAATTCGCTGGTGATGAAAGCCGGAATCAACACCGTCATAGGCACATCTTCCGGACCATTAATTTTGGGCGACCGCGACATCTTGACGTACAGTGCCAGATCAGTCTGACGCGTCTGCTTCATCATGAATTGCTTTAACGGCTTGGAGCCACGATCCAACGCCTCGGTAAAACTGATTTTATTGTCGTTGAATGGTTGATAGGCGTCCGCATAAATTTTGTCGATAACCGGACTCATCACAAACATCGTCAGAAACAGCGAGAGCCCGATGATGACCTGATTGGGCGGCGAAGTCGTTGTGCCGATTGCCTGTCTGAGCATGGACAATACGATGACGATACGGGTAAAGCTCGTCATCATCAGCAAGACGGCAGGCAGGAAGCTGAGCGAGGTGAGTATCAATAACGTCTGAATACTCAACACGTAATTTTGACCGCCGTTGGCTGCGGGCGTTGATGTTACCACTGGGAGTTGTGCCCATGCTGTTTGGGCGGACACGCTCAACAGCATGAGAACGATCGAAACGACGAGGGTGCGCCTAAGGTTTTTTTGCATGATATTTTTCCAGGGCGCTTTGCATCCATGTAGAAAAATTAGCCTTCCCATCTGGCCCACTACCAGAACTGATCATATTTTCCTGACGCGGCATGGTAGTAATTGTGGTGATCTGTTGTGGCGTGACACCCAAAACAATCCATTCTTCTCCCACCTCAATGACCATCAGGCGCTGATTGGTGCCGATAGCGACCGCGCCTATCACCTTGAAAGGCAGACCATGGGCAATCCGGTTCAACCCAAATTTTTTAAACAACACGCTCAAACCGATTAATAGACCAACTACCACGAGCAATGAAATCGTGATTTGCGCTAACCCTCCGGTGGTGTTTTCCGTCACTCCGGCAGCGTGGGCGCTTAAGTACGACGAAGCGAACAGTAGAGTAATAACAGCGCTTACTTTCTTAGTCATGGTGGGTTATCTATTCAGTTTCCGTATCCGTTCAGCGGGAGTAATGATGTCAGTTAAACGTATCCCGAATTTATCGTTGACCACGACAACCTCACCTTGTGCGATCAGACAGCCGTTGACCAATACGTCCATCGGTTCCCCAGCCAGACCGTCGAGTTCGACCACTGACCCTTGCGCAAGTTGCAGCAGATTTTTGATGGCAATTTTTGTGCGACCTAATTCGACGGTCAACTGCACCGGAATGTCCAAAATAAAATCGATATCGTTATGGGTCTCGACTTTATTCGCTTTTGGGCTCAGCTCCTGAAAGACATTTGCTTGCGGCTGGGCCTGCGCAGCTGCGGCGTCGGCCTTTTCCTGTTCTGCTATCGCCGCACCCCAATCATCTTCGCTGATGGGCGCTTCCTCGCCCGGTTTTGAGTCATCCATGTTTTGCTCCTTGCGTTGTTGCTGGCTTGGTTCCTGGCTTTGCGCCGTGACCTCCTTCGTTCAGCGCATCCAGTGCCATTTCCTGCGCGCTTGAGGAAAGCAGTTTTTCCACTTTCAGCGAGTACTGATCATTGAACACGCCGTACTTACATTCCATGACCGGTGTGCCATCAACCTTAGCCGACAGAATATCCGGCACCGATAACGGGATGACGTCGCCAACCCGTAAATTTAAAATATCACCCAGACTCATATTTGCCGTGCCGAGATCGGCAACGATTTCAACTTCAGCGATTTGAATTTGTTGCGTCATCAGCCGCACCCAGCGCTTGTCGACTTCCAGCGTCTCACCTTGCAGACTACTGGTCAACGTGTCGCGTATCGGTTCAATCATCGAATAGGGCATGCAAAAATGCATTTCGCCGCTCACCGGACCAAGCTCGATGGTGAATGTCGTCGCCACCACCACCTCGTTGGGCGTCGCAATGTTCGCAAATTGCGTATTCATTTCTGAACGAATGTATTCGAATTCAACTGGATAAACCGGGTTCCACGATTTGGCATAAGTCTCAAATAGAATATCGAGTATGCGTAAAATAATCCGTTGTTCGGTTTGGGTAAAATCACGACCTTCAACACGCGTGTGAAAGCGGCCATCACCGCCAAATAAATTATCCACCAACAGGAATACCAGATTCGGATCCATGACGATTAATGCCGTACCGCGCAATGGTTTCATGTGCACCAGATTCAGATTGGTCGGCACCACCAGATTACGGATGAATTCGCTGTATTTCGATACGCGCACCGTACCAACCGACACCTCAGCGCTACGCCGTAAAAAATTAAACAACCCAATACGCAATAACCGCGCAAAACGTTCATTAATAATTTCCAAGGTCGGCATACGACCGCGCACGATACGTTCCTGCGTTGCCAGGTTGTAGGTGCGTACGCCACTGGTATCTTCTTGCGAATCGGCGTCGTCAAGATCCCCAGTGACACCTTTTAAGAGGGCATCAACTTCTTCCTGGGAGAGAAAATTATCTGACATGGTGTCAACCGCTTTATTGAATCATGAAGGAGGTGAAGAACACACCGAGTATTTTTCTGTCTTCCGCCTCTTTCGGCGAAGGCTCATCATTGTTATAGGGCTGCTGTACTTGTTTGCTCAATTCGCCTTCCAGCTTTAGCTTACCTTCGTTGGTCAGCAACTCTTCAGCGGTTTTGTTTGATAGCAGTAATAAAACCCGGCTACGCAATTGCGGCATATTCGCTTTGTAATAATTCAGCTGTTCTTCGTCTTTTACCTGCAGGGTAATGGCGGTCTGTAAATATTTATCGCCATTGTCGGACTGAAGATTGACGATAAAATTTTCAAGCGCCAGGAAAACAGGTGGCGCTGCTTTCTCAGCAGATTTTTTTGCTTCCTTGGTACTGGCCGGCTTTTTAGTCAGAAAATAGGTGGCCGCTCCGCCGGCACTCCCTAGTACCAAGACGGCAATAATGGCCATTATCATGACCTTCTTTTTCTTTGCGCCCGACGCGCCACTCGAATCGTCGGCAACCGCCGCTGGAGCTTCTTCTTTGGGTGCTGTTTTAGCCATTTGGTCTACCTTTAGATTGGGGCAATCAGTAAGATTGGTTATTTGTCACTACCAGGTTTATCTTGTTATTTAAAGATAGTAGTTTCAGTAGCCTTTATCAATGCAACACACCCCATTCTGAACCGGTTCCTTAATCCATGCTGTTGCCGCGTCTAACCTAAACAAATGTATCGACCAACCCCAAACCGGAACGCGCGGCCGAGTTCGGGATTGCGGAAATTGTGTTTGCCGCCGTTACGGCCTCAGTGCTCGCATTGGTGCTGGAACCTGACGATGACTGGTTCTGCGCAAATTGCTGTTTAGCCTGGCTGTTGACGTTGCAGTCACCTAACTGAATCCCGGATTGGTTCAGCATTTCACGCAATTTTGGAATCGCGTTTTCCAGCGCGGCGCGAACTTCCGGTTGATGGGACGTAAACGTCGCGCTGGCATGTTGGTTACTCACACTCAGCACGACCTGGAGTGGGCCAAGTTCTGGCGGATTCAACGTGAGCGAGGCGCTCTGCTGATTCTCGTTGACCATCCAGTTTATTTTCTGCCCGACCGCCTCATCCCATGCTGATGTGCCCACTGGCGGCGCTATGGTTTCGTTGGTGGTCGCTGCTACCTCAGATGTCGGCACGCTGAATACCGGTGCAATTGCGCTCATTTGTGCAGCGCTTAAATCCTGGTTGGCCGACTTTAAGGTTTGCATCGAACTGTCGGCGCTGAGCAGGCTATCTGTTGATGCGACGTTTTGGTTGACGCTGGTCGAGGTGGTACTGGTTTCAGTCGTTATCTGGGTCGATACCGCAGTAATTTTTTCTGCTTCGCTATTATTCGGCACGCTGGCTTTATTCAACGCTGCTTCAAAGGTACTGGACTGCCCGGCTGAATTTTTGCTGACTGTTGCGGCAGGATTCACTGCGACCGCAGTCTGCGCAGCAATTGCCGTATTTGCCTTCGTAGCGGCTGTGCCAACGACATTACCTTGTGCATCGCTCAATGGCACCTTTGCATTAAATGCAGCTACCTGACCAGCCGCCGCATTGGATACCACGGCATTGGTTAAATTTACCGGATCATTGGGAGTTTTAGCTGCGGCGCTTTGTTTGCTGGTGTCAGTATTTGGCGTAGCGCTTGTGCTATCAGCCGCATTTGCAGAATTTCCCTGGGCATTTGCTACGGATGCCAATGCGGCTGCGGTTGCCGCGGCTGCAGCAGTGGATGTTGATTGCGCATCCGACTGAGTTGGTTTAGTTCCTTTTTTCCCGGTGGTTGATCCAGTTCCGGATGCCGAACTATTCCCGTTGGTTTGCGAGGTTCCAGATGAGGCCGTTGGTGTCGTTGTTGCCGTTGTTGTGGGCGGAGTCGATGGATTCGCGTTGGCCCCACTTTGTGTCGACCCGCTGGTCGAAGTGGCGTTTGATTGGGTTGTTGGCGTCGCTGCAGTCGATGGCGGAATACTTGGTGCAGGAGGCGTTGCGGCGTTAATTTCATTGCTGAGCATATCCGCAAAGGACACGCCAGATGAGATAGTGGAGGGCGAATTCGCTTGCTGCGCCGCTGCGTTATTCTGCGTGGCGTTGGAAGGATTGACATTGGCAAGCATGATATTTACCTGTATCGATGATGAGCTGATGAACAGTGAATGGTAAAAGTGCCTTGCCAAATTTCCCAGTCGATCAACCCAATTTACTGTTTATAAAAAAACTGCCTTGAACCGTGTTCATCACTTTGTATCTGATCGCGGCGCGCTTCTTTTTTTTGCTCTGCCTTTTCAGCACGCTCTTCCAGCGTCGTATATGACATGCGCTTCTTCTCGTGTTTCTGCCATTGCTGTTTTTCTGTCTCCACCCGCTTGTGCGCATCGCTTACCAGTTGCTGCTGACCGTGAATTGCATCGTCGATTTTTCCCAGAAAAATCTGGAAATTACGGATGTGCTGCATATCGCGCCCGGCTTTTAATTCGGCCTGCATTTTTAATGAATAATCGTCCCGGTATTTTTTTAGCAAATTCAGTTTTTTTTCCAGATCGTCACTGGCCCGGATGGCATTGCCTAAATTAACGGCTGCTTCATCGGTTAATTTTTCGGCAATATCAATTAATGTGTTTAACGCAGATGGTTGGGTCATGATCTATCCTTTGAAAGAAGTATAAAAGGATGCGGATTGAATCAATTCTCAGAATAACGCGGTAAGTTGCCCCAAGCTCTCGGTAATACGTGAGCGTTCTTGTATTCCTTGCTGCAAAAATTGCTCGATTTGCTCGTGTTTTGCGATCGCTTCATCTAGCACCGGATCGGTGCCGGAGGTGTAGGCGCCAACGCTGATCAAGTCGCGACTTTGTTGATAACGCGACACTAATTGTTTCAGCTTGCGGGCTGATTTCTGGTGCGACGGAGAAGTGATATTGGTCATCACACGGCTAATTGATTTTTCGATATCAATCGCCGGATAATGGCCCGAATCGGCGAGGTTACGGTCCAGCACAATATGCCCATCCAGGATTGCGCGTGCTGCATCGGCTATGGGGTCTTGCTGATCGTCACCTTCGGTGAGCACCGTATAAAACGCAGTGATCGATCCGCCGCCCGGCAGGCTATTTCCAGCGCGTTCGACCAGTAACGGTAACTTTGCAAATACCGATGGGGGATAGCCTTTCGTCGCAGGGGGTTCACCGATTGCTAACGCAATTTCCCGTTGCGCCATCGCGTAGCGTGTCAGCGAATCCATAATCAATAAAACGTTCTTACCCTGATCGCGAAAATATTCAGCAATGGTGGTGGCGTACGCTGCTCCTTGCAAACGCATGAGTGGAGGCGTATCTGATGGCGCAGCTACCACCACTGAACGCGCCAGGCCAACCGTGCCCAAAATTTGTTCGATAAATTCCTTAACCTCGCGACCGCGTTCGCCGATTAACCCTACGACGATGACATCCGCACTGGTATAACGCGCCATCATTCCCAGCAGGACGCTTTTCCCCAGACCAGAGCCAGCGAACAGGCCCATGCGTTGGCCCCGCCCTATGGTTAGCATGCTGTTGATCGCGCGGATGCCGACATCCAGAATTTCGGTAATCGGCGCGCGGTGCAACGGGTTAATCATGCGTGCTCGCAATGCAGCGCTTTGCGAGGTATTCAAGGGACCCAGACTGTCCAGCGCATTTCCGGCTCCGTCCAGAACCCGGCCAAGCAATTCATTCCCAACCGGGAGATGACGGGTTCGATCAACGGCACGGCGTGATGGCCTGATCGTCAGGTTCACGCGGCAAATATTTTCTTTGGATTTGGATGGATAGACCGGCGTCCCCGGTAACAATCCCTCCACCGAATTTTGCGGCATCAGAAAAATTTTTTCGTTATCAAATCCGACGATTTCCGCATTGATCTCTTCACCGTTTTGCAGGGCAATAATGCAGGCGCTGCCCATCGGCAGTTTCAATCCAACCGCTTCGATCACCATGCCGGTAATGCGGGTGATGCGTCCAGCGATTTCAAAATTGCCGACCAAATCAACCACTTCCCGTGCATTGTTCAGATAGGTTTTGCACAGGGCCAAAGGAGCTGGGGCATCGTGGGAGGTCGGTTCGTTCATCGTCGGTGGTCAGTAGAATGAGTGGGGTCGCCAGCGTACCAGCCATTGTCACGTCCAAGCGCGTCGGTCAATTGTTGCCAGCGGCTGGGAAGCGATGCGTTGATCTGATTTTTTAACGTCTCGATCCGGCAATCACCCCGAGCCAGATGTGGCTCTGGAACGATCACCCAACCCTCCTTAGCCAAATCTTCACCAAGATAGTTTCTGACGATGTCCGCATCCATGGGATGCAAAAAAAGCTGCGCAGGTTGTTGAACCGAAGGCAGGCTCGCAATCGCTTGTTCGACGATAGGGACGACTAATTCAGGGTTGATTTTGAGCGCGTTTTTCAGCATCGCCTTGGCGATATCCAGCGCCAGGTCCAACACGTCTTGTGCAACAAGTTGCTCAGCTTGTTGAATCGCCTGATTGAATTGTGTGCCGACCTTTAAAAATGCCGCGAGGTCCAGTTGCATATCCTTCTGACCAGTACTGACGCCGAGTTGATGACCTTCTTCAAAACCTTTGGCAAAACCTTCCTTCTGCGCTTTCAGTTTCAGTTTATCCAGCTCATCTTTGTACTCGACCGCCGTGTTGATTACTGCGGCCTTACCGACAACCGGTTTGGGTTCGTCAAACGACGTCATTTCCCAACGTTGATAGGCTGAGAGCTTTCCCTTGGCGATTGAGTCAGACAAAGGCATCCTCCCCACCTTTTGATCCCAGCATAATCTGACCTTCATCCGCCAGACGCCGGACGATGACCAAAATAGCTTTCTGTTGCGCTTCGACTTCAGAAAGGCGTACCGGACCTTTCGATTCGAGATCGTCACGCATCATCTCAGCAGCACGTTGCGACATATTCTTGAAGATTTTATCGCGCATTTCCGGATTGGCGCCTTTGAGTGCAATGATTAAGGTATCAGACTGAACTTCACGCAGCAGCAGCTGGATACCCCGGTCATCGATATCCATGATGTTATCGAAGACGAACATTTCGTCCATGATTTTTTCTGCCATGTCGCTATCGTAATTGCGCAGATTACCCATCACTGAGGCTTCCTGCTCGCCGTTCATAAAGTTTAAAATTTCCGCTGCGGCGCGCACACCACCGATGGTTTTCTTTTTCAGGCTCTCATTACCCGTCAGAAGCTTGGTGAGCACATCATTCAGTTCGCGCAAGGCAGCTGGTTGAATACCATCCAATGTCGCAATTCTCAGCACGACATCATTGCGCAAGCGCTCCGTGAAATTTCCCAATATTTCACAAGCCTGGTCACGTTCCAAATGGACCAGAATTGTCGCAATAATTTGCGGATGTTCATTGCGGATCAGTTCAGCAACCGACGGCGAATCCATCCATTTCAGACTTTCAATACCGCTGGCATCACGACCGCCAAGAATTCGGTTCAGCAGTGAAGCGGCTTTGTCGTCGCCGAGTGCTTTGGTCAGCACGTTGCGGATGTAGTCATCGGAATCGATGCCCATCGAAGAGCTGATATCAGCATTGGCTAAAAAATCGTCGATGGTGGCGGCGACTTCTTCATGTGGAATTGCGGTCTTGTTCGCCATCGCAATGCCGAGCTTTTGCACCTCACGCGGGCCAAGATGACGCATGACCTCGGAGGCGCATTCCTCTCCAAGCGCAAGCATGAGTATGGCTGCCTTATTTAACCCTGCGTCACTCATAGTGTGCTCTTTCCTGGTCTACTTTAACGATCCGAAAACTTCGCTGATCAACTTGCTGCCCGTACCAACCGGGTCACTGCGAATTGCCTTTTCTTCTTCACCGATCATGAGAAATAAAGCATCGACGGCGCGGCCAGTCACATACGATTCAACCGTGGCCTGCTGTGCTGGTACGACACCATATTTGGCAGCAGGGGTCATCACTTCGTTATATCTGGCGGACAGTCCGGCCTTGTCAGTGACTGTTTTTACTACAGGTTCAAATTGGCTGGTCAATTGCGCAGATGTTTTTTGTCTGAAAAAATCGGTGACGGAGGTGTCTCCACCGCTCAAAATATTTTTTGCATCAGTGACGCTCATGGATTTAATCGCATTCATCAACAATGGTTTGGCCATCGGTACCGCAGCTTCCGCAGCATGATTCATCGACACCACCAGCTCATCCATTTTTGGCCCCTGGCCGGTCATGCGCAGGAGCGACTGGGCTTTATCCAGTGCGCCGGGTAATTTAATTTTTACCTTTTCATTGGATAGGAAACCATTCTCCACACCGAGTTTGCCCACCGCCGAATCCGCCCCTTTTTCTAACGCAGCGCGTAAGCCGCCTGTGGCATCGGCATTGCTTAAATCAGCAAATGAAATAGCCCAGGCAGATCCGATCAGGCCGAATGCAGAAATGATTGCTGCGATGCGTTGTAGTTTCATGCGGTTCTCCGGGTTATGGATTAAAAAAAAGTGTGAACTATTACTCACTGTTCACCCAATTTTTTACAACATTGGCGACAATTTTAGGGTCCTGCCTGGATAAATCCTTCGCGATTTCTAAGTCTTTCTCATAGGCCTGGGCTGCCTTGAGCTGGAATTCCTCTTCGACTACCGGTTCTTGCTTGGAGAGATTGACAACCGATCCGTCGTCCTCGTCTTCATCGTCGAAATCGTCAGCGCGGAACTGTGATTTCTTATTGCGATCCATGATCTTGGAAATCAGCGGTTTCAGATAGCCGAAAAACAGATACATCAAGGCGATCCCGCCCACGATATATTTCAGGATATTTTTGACCATCTCGATGGTTTCAGGCTGCTTCCATAGTGGCACGTCAACGGAATCTTTATCGTTGCTGATGAACTGACTGTTCACCACGTTAATCGTGTCACCGCGATCCTGATTAAATCCCATCGCTTCTTTTGCCAGCGCCGTAATCTGTGCTTTTTCTGGATCGGTCAATTCGCGGTTGATCGGCTTTCCGGATTTATCCAGCTCGTGTTTGAAATTGACGACCACCGCCACGGCAAGGCGTTTAATGCCTCCCACTGCTTGTTGCGTGTAGACGACTTTTTTGTCGAGTTCGTAATTCACAGTCGATTCATGCTGACTCGGCGTAGCGGTGGCGGCGCTCGCTGCAGCATTTGCACCTGCAGGTCCTGCGGCTACGATAGGTGCAGTGGCGTTAGTAGGAGGTTGGTTACTGAGTGCACCCGGAATGCCGGACGCATTGGGCCCGCCCCTGACTCCAGTATCACTGCTTTGCATGCTACGCACGCTGGAGGTGTCGGGAGTCGGATTCGGTTTATAGGTTTCAGCGGCTTGTTCAACGTGAGTGAAATCGACATCGGCGGTTGCCTCGGCACGCACATTGTTATTGCCGACAATGGGGCTGATGATCGATTCAATGCGTTTAGCGATATCGTTTTGTAGGTCTTGAACGTATTTGAGTTGTGTCGGATTTAATTGTCCAGGTGCGGGCTGTTTGGTGGTGTCAGAAAGTAGGTTGCCACTTTGATCAACGATGGTCACATTCTGCGCAGGTAGATCAGGAACGCTGGATGCGACCAGGTGCACGATTGCGCTGACCTGCTGTTGATCAAGCAGACGAGATGAATACAGATTGAGCACAACAGAGGCAGTCGGCTTTTGTTGATCACGCACGAACACGGAATCTTTTGGGATCGCGAGATGCACACGTGCGCTCTGCACCGCAGAAATGGTTTCAATCGATCGTGCCAGTTCGCCTTCGAGCGCGCGTTGAAAGTTAACCTGCTCGAGAAATTGGGAGATGCCCATTTTCTGATTTTCCATCAACTCAAAGCCGACATTGCCGCCTTTAGGCAAGCCTTGCGAGGCAAGCTTCAGGCGCGCGTCGTGGACCATATTTTCAGGCACAAGAATCGCGGAACCGCCTTCCGAAAATTTGTAGGGGACATTCATTTGCTGCAAGGCGGCGACGATGGCGCCACCGTCGCGGTCGGTGTAGTTGGAAAATAGCACACGGTAGTCAGGCTGCGAAGTCCACATCCAGATGCCAACCATGATGGCGATGATGGCCGCAGCCGATGTGGCGAGCAGAAATATCCGGGTGCCCTGCGTTTCCGGTAATCCCAGAAATCGGGGTTCTGCCAGGGTAGCTGGATCTGCTGTTGCCATATTGAGTTCTCCGGAATAATCGCTTGCAAGATTGATCGGATTAACTACGTGCAGAGAATCATTTTCCCATTGCCGACGCAGCATTCCTATCGATTTTCACTTGATTGTCAGATGATTTCGTTATTTTAAACAGCCGAATACAAGCGGATTTACCTCTCTTCTCTCTATTAAAATTTGCCGGTCGCTCTGATACTGTGGCATCACCTGAAAAAGTTTGAGTAAATTGAAACTTCGTTGAAACTTCGTTGAAACTTCGTTGAAACTTCGAGGACGGTGATGGCAATTGCAGGAATAGATTCCAAGCAAATCGATTCTATGTTGACGCTGCTACGTAGCATGGCGTCGCAGACTACTGCGCCGTCAGGTTTAGGGGAAGGCGTTACCCCGATTCAGACTGACACGACTGGTGGAGTTGGCTCAAGCGCAGGGACGGCGAAAGTGAGTTTTGCCGATGCCCTGAAAAACTCACTGAATGAAGTGAATCAGGTTCAGCTGACGGCACAGAAAATGGGAGATCAGTTTGCGGCAGGTGATGATAGTGTGAGCTTGTCCGATCTGATGATCGAGGGACAAAAAGCCAGCATCAGTCTGCAAACCACCGTCCAGGTTCGCAACAAAATGGTGGCGGCTTATACCGATATTATGAATATGCAAATCTGACGGATTCGCGCCACCAATCAACCAAGACCTGACTGTTTTGAATTCCGCTCGCGCTCAATTTTGGTAATCAATTTTTGAATCTGCGACAGGATGGATTTAGGTATATCGATAAATTGAAACCCAACCCGACGGCTGGATTTGTGATTCATCAGCAAAAGATTTTGCGAGTTACGAACCTGTAACGTCACGCTGATCAGACCAACACCCGGTAAATCAATCTTGCTGTTTTCATACAATGTACCGAAATCGGCATTCAACAATTTTTTCTCATCCAGCATAGCGACGCCACCGCAACTAATATCAACAAGCGGTAGCTTGGCGACACCGCCGCCATTTTCTTCCGGTACATTCACGACGCAATAAATTGGGTGGGTAATTGGCGTATCGATACGATAGAATTCGCGCCGTTGCAACCGTATCAGGCTGGCGGGAATGGTGCAGCTCAGTGCGGGTGTGCCCATGAACGTGCTGCGACTCATACTGGACGATGAGAACTGGATGCTGATCCGATTCAGCGACGCTTCGAAATAAACACGCGGCGCTTCAATCACTCGCTGGTTAGCCGATTCGGTAGATGCGCAATCAAAAATAATGCTATTACTATCGTCATCGATTTTCAGAATCGCCGTAACGATCACCTCGCTGCCCTCATTGATGATCATGTTGACCAGCTGTTTATTTTCCTGCAGATTGCGCATCAACATGATGATCTCTTTGCGCGAGTCAACTTGATAAGGACTTTGATTTTCTGTGCCCAATGTGGGTAAGGTTGGTTTCATGGTGTCGGTTTCAGGTTGTCGTTAGTGAATAAACTGGTTGGTAGAGGTGACGACGAAACGTAAGGCGTAATGACTCCGGTGCTTTTTTGTTTTTCTATATGGTAAAGCCAGGCCAGCAATTCCGCAACGGCACGATATAAGGCGGGTGGGATGTTTTTGTCGAGTTCCACCTGCATTAACAACGCAACCAATTCCTGCGATTGATGAACATAAATACCATTTTCACGCGCCCGTTCAATTATTGCCTGGGCGACCAATCCTTTACCTTTCGCTACGACTGTCGGTGCGGATGCCCCTGCCTGATAGGCGAGCGCAACCGCATTCTGTACCGGTGACTTACTGTCTTCATTCGGTTTGGTCGCATTATTCATGATCGTTATTCATTCCTTATACTACGACGACTCACGGTTTTTAATTAGCAGCGAATCAAGCTGCGTGCCGGTATTGTCGAGCGCACCTGCCAATTCATCTGCATGACTTTGCAGTACGCTGGCCGTAGCAGCGTTTGGTGCATTGACGATCAATCGTAGGTGCTTACCGGTCAATTGCAGTTGCGCAGAAATATTGCCGAGCTGTGGCAGCTCAAAATTCACTGCGCTTTGCCACGTCTGATCGGAATCGTTTTCCGATTGCTGATCCTGGCGGTCACGTGAAATTTCCCAGTCCATCGTTTGGCCCGGCCACACTTCTCCATGCCACACAAAGCGCTGCTGCTCCATCGTTTGTAGCTGTTGTTGTATCAATGGCGTTGCTTCCCGGGGTAGGGCAAGCGTGGCATTCGCGGTGCTTGTTGACAGTGCGCCGCCGGCGAGCAGCGCATTTGTGCTGACTGCTAACGTGAGCTTTCCATCCTGACTTGTCGATTGGGCAGTAGTCGTGCCAGGTTGATTCGAATTATTTTGCGCAGTTGGAAAACTGGCTTGCGGCTCTTTCATCAGATCGGCAAGGTTTAACGTACCTTCTGCCCATTGCAATAAATGTGATTCGTAAAATACACCACTTGTGCCCACGCTACTTTGCAGTGCCTTTGCCATCGTGTCGACACTGACATCCGGGGTCTCGACAATGGGCAGCTTGCCGATCGTGACGACATTCGAATCTTGCGGCGTATCCTGAATTAATTGATTCACCAACTTGCCCGCGGTACTCAAGGTCGCCGGTGCGCTGTCAGCCGATTCGGGCGACACGATGATTAAACGCGGATCAGCATTTGTTGTGTCGGTAGCGGCAACGTTAGCGCTGCCCTGGAGATAGAGCCCTGTACTGCCGCTGGTTGCTTTGGTTGATTGACTGAAGTCGTCGATGAGTTGTTTGACATTCGCGCCCAGCGTCGCTGTGGTGGCGGTTGGCGTGGCCTCATCGCCTTCTTCACCTTCGGGAGGGCTGAGCAAAAACGTCGCGCGTGGTGACGTTGAAATCAATGTCAGTGCTATTTTTGACCCGACTTCGGGTGAGTTGGGCAGTTGCATGCGCGCGGCGACGTCGGCCACTTTGACGATATAGGTGCCGTCTTCTAACGACGATACGACCTCGGCCTGAAACTGTTTTCCGACGACCAGCTGACTCGAATTGAGGATGGCTCCTTGCCTTGTCTGATTCACCAGGGCGACACTGGCCGACGCCTCGATCAGCGGATTTTGCTGTGTAACTGGAGTGTCGACGCCAGAGACCATGATATGCCCAATGCCTTCAATATGTCAGTCTGCCACCACGACCCGGTTTTTCCCGGTCGTTTTTGCTTTGTACATCGCCTTATCTGCGCGAATCACCAACGTTTCCTGTCCTTCGGTCGGATGGCGTTCGGCCACACCGGCGCTGAAGGTAATCAATATCTGTTCGTCACCGGCCATAAAAAAATGTTTGGTCAGCTCACGTTGGACCCGCATCATCGTCTCTGCGCCGTCTTTGAGTAGCGTTTCAGGCATCACGATGGCGAATTCTTCTCCACCGTAGCGCGCCACGATGTCCATAGTCCGCAAGGTTTTTTTAATCACGTTCACCAAATGCACCAGTGCACCGTCACCTGCGACGTGACCATAGGTGTCGTTGAGTTTTTTGAAGTTGTCAATGTCCAGCATGCCAAAACAAAGTGGCGATTTTCGACGGTCCGCGCGTGCGCCTTCGCGTTCTAAAATTTCATCCAGACCACGCCGGTTCAGACTGCCAGTCAATTGATCTTTCTGTACCTGATCGCTCATTTCCTGAAGTTTCTTTTCCAGCGCGTTGATACGTTCTTCCGCATCCTGAACTTCTTTTTTTGCTGCCAACATCATGTCGTGTGACTGCCTTGCCTCGTTTTGCACCAGTAGCGTGTCGGACAGAATATTGTCGATCACTGCATTGATATCATCGCGACTGGTGGAGCGGGTTATTTTTTCCGTGTGGGCGGTGATTTTTGAATGATATTCATTGGTCGTGTTGGCAAAAACGCTGAGGCGATCAACAAACAAGTCCATCAATTGTTTTACCGAGACCTTGTTTTGTTCAATGCTCTCTTTTAGGACGCCTTGTTTATAAATCACCTCTTTCAGATTTTTCGTGGCCGCCAACAACGCGCGATGATCGATTTCGCCAGCGATCAATTCCTGCACGACTACGACCTGACCATGCAACCAGTTGTCATTGTCGAGTAGTGAAGAGACATTTTCCAGCAACAACTTAAAAAGCGATAGCAGCAACTGCAATTGCTCGCTGGCATCGTCACCTTTCAGCGTGATTTTGTAGCAGAGATCTTTCAGGCGTGATTCGAGATTTTGAAAATCGTATAGCGTCTGTGCGGCTTTTACGTCGGAGGCCAGGCGATCGGATATTTCCATCATCTTCGGATCATTTTGCAGCAACGCGCCGACCGCCAGATTCAACGTCTGTGACAACAACTTGGTCAGCATGGGAATCAACGGATCGTCCGTTAAAACAGATGGAGGGCCGCCAGTCTTGCCCGGTGCTGATGCTTCATGGCCAGCTTGCGGCAAATGTTCGATTTTGAAGCAGAGATTTTTCAGACGCGCACCGACGTCGGTCATTTCTTTTTCTGATTGCAGGTTCTTTAGTAATTTGGATAGTGCTTCAGATTCTTTAGATAGCTCGGGCGCAGTAGTCAGCAGGCTGGGTAGGGCTAATCCCAACGTGCGGGTCAGTAAGTCCTTCAGAACGTTTTCTTGTTTTTGTTGATCTAGCACGAGATCTGCCAGCGAAGCTTTACCACCTTCACTAATTTTCGCCTGCAGGCTTTTTACTTGCGAAAATATTTTCTCGGAAAACGCATTCAGGCCCTGCTGATAGTCGGCCCATTGATTCTTCTCTGCCGAGGCGGTTAGTTGGTGACCGAATTGCGCATAGTCTTTGCTCTCCAATGTCAGACTAGTTGCGAATTCACGCAATATGGATTCTAGTTTGTGCTGGTCGTTATTCTCTTCAGTGTCGCCCTCATCGTCAGTGATACCAGCAATTTCGTTGTACACCTTACGATACGCGTCGGGCGTTGGTTGCGTGCGATTGACCGACAATTGGCGAAACGTTTCGCGCGCCACATCCGCTGGATTTTGTTTGGATGATTTTGGGGAAGTCACGAGCTTAATCTCCTGCAGGTGCAGATTTAGATTATCGGATTGCTAATGGCGTGGACGGAAACTGATCCGCCACACCTAGTTATCTTAGGGAAAATTAAGCTGATATGTAAGGTGAAAGTGGCTTTGCGCCACGTATGGAAGAAGGTGTCAGGGTGATCTAAGCGGAATGATGCTTAGCAATTCATCAAGTTGGTCGCGCAACTCGAGCGCCTTTTTTTCAGTTTGCGTTTTATTGATCGCGTCCAGGAAGGGCACACGCAAATCATGAAAATCCTGCAAGGTTGTAGCGCGTTCTACGATGAACTGGATGTTGTAACCGCGTAGTCCCAAGTTATTTTTAATGGTTTCAGTATAGAAGTCGTATAAAACCTGAAATAGTTCGGCGCTGTTGATCTGGCTGTTCTGATTATCGTCGAGAGCATTTTCGGGCACTGGAGCAGGAGCGGGTTGACCGTGACGTTGAATAAAACCGAGGTGTTCCAGTTCGTCAAGACTGGCCTGCGTTAAACCGAGTGCAGACACTTTGGACAGAAGATCTTCGCCAGTATGCTTTCCATCAACGAGAACTAACAGGGTGCGTAAACGGCTGGCCAGGCGATACTTGCGTGAGATGATTTCTTCACGGCCTTTGTCAGTTTTATCAAAAATAGTAGTTGGCATTGAAGTTCGAAATCTAGTGCGTTGATCTTTTAGCTTACCATAGCGATTTGATCAGATGCTATAGGCAAGAATCACTTTTTGACCATTTTTACGGCATTGCTACCGCAATTGCCACAAGACGAACAAGAACCGCAGGAGCCACTCGCCACGTCAGTTTTCACCTTAGGCGATTTTCCCATCATTTGCAAAAATCGTTGTTTGACTGCGGCCGGCAACCATCGGTTAACTACATATATTGCAGCTGCAAAAATAATCAATCCACAAATTAGCGCTTGCATATGGTCCTCTCTTTTGCTGCACTCAAGCAGCAAAAAATAAAGCAATCCGATAAGTTAATAATGATGCGAAATACGCCAGACCGAATAAATAACCCGCCATGATGATGGGATAACGGTACGAATTGGTTTCGCGTCGTACGACACTTAACGTCGCAATACACTGCGGCGCAAATACGTACCAGGCCAGTAGTGACAGTGCGGTAGGCAAGCTCCACGATTGGGCGATTAACGGTTGTAATGTTCCTGCCAGGTTATCGCCGGTCTGAGACAGCGCATACACCGTACCCAACGCAGCCACGGCCACTTCACGGGCCGCCATACCAGGCACCAGCGCAATACAGATTTGCCAGTTAAATCCGATAGGCGCAAAGATGACTTCGAGTGCCCGGCCCAATATCCCGGCAATGCTGTAATAAATAGCAGGGTGGTCAGCATGGTCAGGCGCGCCAGGAAAACTGCTTAGGAACCAGAGCAACACCATTAGCGCCAAAATAATCGTGCCGACCCGGGTGACGAAAATACGAATGCGTTCCCACAGCCCCAACATCAGATTGTGCGCATTGGGCCAGCGATAATCGGGTAACTCCAACATCAGTGCATGATGGGTGGCCTTGCGTGGTTTTAAAAACCAGGCGACTAACATCGCCGATAAAATTCCAGCAATATATAAAATAAACAGTACCAGACCCTGGAGACTGAGAAAGCCCAGTATGGTCTTTTCGGGGATGAATGCGGCGATGATCAGCGCGTACACCGGAAGGCGGGCCGAGCAAGTCATCAGCGGCGCAATCATGATAGTAGTCAGACGATCGCGCGGATTTTGGATTGTGCGCGTCGACATGATGCCCGGGATGGCACACGCAAAACTGGAGAGCAGGGGGATAAATGCGCGGCCCGATAATCCAACGCTGCCCATTAATCTGTCGAGCAAAAACGCCGCACGAGGTAAATAACCGGAATCTTCCAGCGTCAGAATAAAGAAAAACAGAATCACGATTTGCGGTAAGAAGACCAGCACCGCGCCGCTGCCGCCGATGATTCCTTTGCTGAGCAGATCACGCAGCATGCCTTCTGGCATGACTGATTGAACCAGATTGCCAAGTCCATCCACGCCGTTTTTAATCATGTCCATGGGCCATGTAGCCCAGGAAAATACAGCCTGAAAAACTAAGAACATGAGTAACAAAAACAGTGCTGTACCAAAAACAGGATGTAAAACGATTCGGTCGATTTTCTCCGTCCACGGTGAACTGCTGGCAGGATTGATTACGCATTGCTGCAAGATCCTATTCACCTGGTCCTGCAATTCAGGAACTGAATTGGGCAGGATTTGAACCGGCGGATTCTTTTCTTCGCGCAGTGGCAATTGTTCCAGCGCTGCCAGCAACTGCGCCTCACCCTGCGCTCGCACCGCAACCGTTTCAACTACCGGCATGCCGAGCATCGCTGCGAGCGCTTCGAGGTCGATTTGAATGTGGCGACGTTTAGCCACGTCGATCATATTCACTGCCAAAACCATCGGCAAATTCAGCTGTTTTAATTCCAAGGCTATTCGCAAGCCGCGGCGCAGATTGGTCGCGTCGACAACGCACACCAAAGCGTCCGGCATGGCTTCGGACTGATGCTGTCCTGTGATGACTGCCTGGGTAATCTGTTCGTCGGGCGTGCTGGCATTGATACTGTATGTGCCGGGCAAATCCAATATCTGCCAGGTGCGTCCGGCGCTGCTCAGGTATTTTCCAATTTTGCGTTCAACTGTAACGCCCGCAAAATTGGCGACCTTTTGACGTGCTCCTGTCAGTCGATTGAATAAGGCAGTTTTTCCGCAATTCGGATTGCCGACTAAGGCTACCAGCGGGGAAAATGCGGAGGAAAATACCGACGAAGCTGTCAGTGACAAGTCAGGTGATGCGGGGCTGGTCATTTTGCACGGATGACTGAAATCAGTGCCGCCTCAAATCGCCGCAAAGCGAAAGTTGAATGACCAATCCTGACAGCGATAGGCTCGCCACCAAAAAATCCCTTATGCAGAACCTGCACCGGTTCGCCTGGGATGAAACCAATTTCCATCAGGCGGCGTGTCAAATGCGGATCAAAGTGGGTGATGGCTGACGTGATTTGATTGATCTTTCCGACAAAACCAGTCTCGCCCACTTTCATCTGATCAAGTGAGAGAGCATTGTCTGATGCGGCGATAGTCGTCATTTGTTGCAGCCATGGGATGTCATCGAAATGTCATTTTAAATGATAATGAGAATAAATACTATTTAGAATTTTTGGTTTTGAGTAATCTTGTTTTTTAGTAAATCCGGCAAGTTTTATAGCCAAAATTGCCGCTACCAGGCGTTTTGAATTACACGCACCCATGCACTAGACTGATTTCACAACCTGCGGGTCTTCAATTTGGTGACGATTCCCGGGTGTTTGTGATTTTCACAATTATTGGCGAGACCTGAGGGAGGCATTTTGCGATTTGCGCGTCCGTATGCTGTTCGCCTTGCGTCTTTAGCGATATGGATCGTGCTGTGCATCTCCCCAAACGCAAGCTTTGCAGAACAGCGGCTAACAATAACCCTGACCTTGCAGGACTATCCGCCGTTTACTTTTGGTGACGATCAGAACGCCGGGTTACTTACTGAGATAGTTCGCGAGTCGTTCAAACTCACCCATGTCGATGTTGAATTTGTTACGGTACCAAATAATCGCGCGATTACCGGTTTGCTAAGAGGGCTGTACGACGGTAGTTATGGTTGGGCACATAGTCCGGAGCGCGATAGTAAATTACTTTATTCTACTGCGCCGATTTATTCGTTACGTATCGTTTTTTTTCAGAAAAATGGCAACGAAATAACCTGGAAATCGCTGGAAGAACTGACCAAATATCGCATTGGTGTCACGCTTGGAAATTACTATTCAAATGAATTTGATGCACTGGTGAAGTCGGGGAAGTTCTTCGCAGATCCGGTCAATGACGATGTTGTCAATTTAAAGAAGTTAGCTTTGGGGCGGATAGACCTGTTCCCGATAGATCAGGACGTCGGTCAATATCTTGCGAAGCGCTATCTGACTAAAGCAGATCAGCAAAAAATTATGATGCAACATAAGGCAATTGTGGTCATCCCTGTTTACCTGGTGGTGCGACGTGATTTGAGTCACGCGCGAGAAATATGCGATCGATTCGATCAGGGATACCAGCAGTTAGCCAGTTCCGGTCGATTGCAAAAAATGTTGGATGCGTTCCGATCTAAATTGTCGGACCGACCTCAATAAAAATTGGTTTGGTTACTGCACGCTAATTCCCTACAAGGGCTTCATCATGAATACTCCTGCCAACTCGCCTGTGCTATGCATGATAAAACCCGAATTTGCGGGCAGCACCATTTGTATCGCCTTGGGGCTATTAATTTATAGCCCCACAATTTTGTCCGCTGGACAGGACAGTACAGCGATGCCGACGCCAGCTCCTGCCGAACAAGCGGCCGACGAAACCGGTGTTGACCGGGTCATCATCTCAGCCCAAAAGCGCCCAGAGAAATTGCAAAATGCGCCGATCAGCGTGACAGCATTTGACTCAACCAAACTGGACGAAATGGGGATCGAGAGCGTTGCCGATGTGGCGCGTCAAACGCCGGGTTTAACGGTGGTGTCCTCTGGACCAGGTCAGAATATTTTAATTATGCGTGGTATCTCTTCAACGGCCGGAACGGCAGGAACGGTCGGGTACTATTTGGACGACACTCCCATTTCTGCGTCAAGCAATGCGTCGTTACTGTCGATCCGTGGTTTGATCGATCCATCATTGTTCGATATCTCGCAGGTTGAAGTATTACGCGGTCCGCAAGGAACATTGTATGGATCGAGTTCGATGGGCGGTACGGTCAAATACCTGACCAAACAACCCAATCTCACGACGCTGGAATTAAGTGCAGATACGACGCTGTCAAGAACGGAAAACGGCGGTTGGAATACCTACGCGAACGCGTTAATCAATATCCCGCTTTCCGACAATACGGCGGCATTCAGGCTGGCCGTATTTGGTCGCTATCAGGATGGTTTTATCGACCGCTATCCGATCAATCCAGATAACTATCTGGCGGCCTTGCCTGGACCCAAAACCGACAACGTCAATACCGAAAATACGACTGGTTTCCGGGCGATGTTGAAATTCAGGTTGGAAGATGATTTGTCGATTACGACGTCCATATTTAATCAGCACACCCTGGTGGGGGCGCCATTTCAAATTGACGAACCACCTGGTAATCTGAATTCGTTGATACAGGCGCGACTGGTTTCTGAGCCGAGCACCCAGGATTCAACACTGGCGAATCTCACGATCAAAAAGGGTTACGACGATTTTGAATTGCTATCGACGACCTCGTACTACGACCGTAACGTGCGCATCAACGAAGATGCCTCCAAGCAGATTTATTACTTCTTCTCGCCGCCACAAACTTATGTGTACCCGGAGACGATGATCGGTGACTATATCAATCACGAGTACACCCAGGAATTCCGGTTTACTTCAGACTTCAAAGGCCCGTGGCAATTTATCGGCGGTGCGTTCTACCACTACGTCGACGCGCCGCTCGCTTCATCGATTCCGGTGACAGCAGGATATAACACCGCATTTGGAACCGATTACGACACGTTCTTTGTGGGAGCGAGACAAGCGACCGTCAGCGAAACGGCGTTATTTGGAGAGGGGTCATATGCCATCACGCCGACGCTCACTGCGCGGGTGGGCCTGCGTGGATTTCGTATTGATCAAACTTATGCCCAGCAATTGGCTGGGGAATTTGTTGGCCCGATACCATCCAGCGTAACCGGTAGCTCTTCGGACAAGGGCGTGAATCCAAAATTTAATCTGGGCTGGCAGGTCGATCAAGATTTACTCTTATATGTCACGGCGTCGGAAGGATACAGGCAGGGTGGACCAAACAATCCTGCGCCTGAAGCCGTATGTGGAGCACAGGTGGCGGGCTTGAATCTGAGCAGTAGTGAGCTGACTAAATTCGCGGCCGATTCAATCTGGAATTATGAATTGGGATTGAAGTCCGCTTTTCTCGACAATACTGTCGTGGTGAATGGTGCGCTCTATTACATTAAATGGAGCAAGGTTCAGCAGCAGATTGACCTGAACTGCGGATTTAACATCACTGCCAATTTTGGCACTGCGACGAGCAAGGGCGCAGAACTGGAAGTCAGCTATCGCCCTGTAAAACAACTGAACTTCAGATTGACTGGCGATTACACCGATGCGGTACTGGGTAATGATGTGCCGGGCACCTCAGCCAAAGAAGGGGACGAATTGTTGTATGTGCCCAAATATACCGCCTCGGCATCAGCTGAATATACCGCGGCTATGCTTAACGGCATGCCCGCCTATGCGCGGGTTGATTACAGCTATACAGGAAGTTCAATTTCGCTCTACGACCCCACCAGTCCGTTTTATGAAAGCAAAGGATTTGCGGTCTTAAATTTTAAATTCGGCGCACAAAAAATAGCGCCTGACAGTCACTGGGGTATGTCGATATTTTTGGATAATGCATTGAATAAAATAGGTCAGACCAGCCTGCCAGAAGCGATCTCGGCGGACTTGCCGACCACACGTCGGATCGGCATAGACAGGCCGCGCACGTTGGGTATTAATTTCAGATATCAGATGTGAGCCGCGCAGCTAACGATTAACGATGTATAACCACCATCAACGCTTTCGCTTCGCTTTTACCAACGTTGTGGATCGCATGAGGTAGATCGGCTGCGTAGCGTGCCGTAGCGCCAATCTTTAATTTCTTTTTGATGCCATTGACTTCGAGTTCAACACTGCCATGCAATAGCGTCAGATGTTCGGTTGTGCCGGGATCGTGCGAGCCCGAGACCAGCGCGCCGTTGGCAGCTAACGTAAGTTCATACCATTCAAATTTGCCAGCCAGTTCCATCGGACCAAGTATGCGCAAGATATAGCCGGCATGCTCGCCTGGCAGGGTGGGGGTTTCGTGGGCATCCAGGATGCGGATCAGCTCGGGTTTTTTTGCAGTCGAATTTAACAGTTCGGCAATGTCTACGCCGAGGGCATTGGCCAGACGCCAGGCGACGGCGATGGTTGGATTGGCTTTTTCGCGTTCTATTTGTGACAACATCGACTTCGATACCCCGGCAGTCCTGGATAAGTCTTCGAGTGTTAGTCCGCGCTCCAGTCTCATGCGTTGCAACGTGGCCCCTACCTCTGGCGGTGTATTGGAGACGGCTTTCAGATTTGCTTTTGTCATGGCTGCTTAACTATTTTTTGTCTATGGATGCTTGCAAAGTTTATTAAGACTGGTTAATATCCAATATATTGAACTTTGTTTCTTTATATTGAATATTTAAGTCATATTGAACTTTTCCGCTCTTATTGTCAATTCTGTGTCAACTTCTGCCGCATGTTAGCAGAGCTATTTAAATCGCAATACCATTTTTAAACCTGTGCGGTTAATTAAACAAAGCGCACCACGTCACT
>Ga0206857_1025_pt2 | contig 33682 bp, 27 predicted proteins | sample Alteio_BWOrgCont_49_FD_152865 | JGI IMG/M metagenome (GOLD analysis project Ga0206857, IMG submission 152865) | Enriched cells from forest soil in Barre Woods Harvard Forest LTER site, Petersham, Massachusetts, United States -... | ecosystem: Environmental > Terrestrial > Soil > Temperate forest >...
CACATGCAAGTGATAGGCTCTAATGCTCAAGGATTTACTTCCGGCGCGCCTTATACAAGGTTTGAAAACTGCTTATCCGAATTCAGCGCCAGGGAAAGTTTTTATATCATTAAAAACGCGGTGCAAAATTCCACTGGGGCCACTTACAATACACTTTTAAACTGTACCGCAGAATGGGCCAATTCTAATTTTGGCCAAAATATTACCATTGAATCAAGCCATGTTGACCTAATTGATACAACCGCTGCTTACGGCTGGATGGCAGGTATCGATTGGCTAAATTACAATTCCCAAACCGATGCCTCTTTTGGAAGATGCATCCGTTGCATCTCCCATGACAATAGCCAGCGCTCTTACAACTATGACCCGAACGGTTACGATCCACAAATTTATATTGATGGCGGCCATGATATTCAAATCATTGCTTCCACTGTTTATATGAGCCTTAGTGGATTTTATAACAACCACGCAAATTCTATTTACAACATTTCTGTACAGTCAGAACATCCGGACATCAAACCAGATTATAATGTTTCTGTTCTCAACTCCCTTATATATGGAAGCAATTATGTCGAATTTCAAACAGGCGCATTGTTTAACGAGTTGCACACGACCATGCAGGCTGTTGATAATATCAATTTAATCAACAATACCTTTGTAAGAACAAATGGCTACCAAATACTTAATTGGGGCAATTTAGACAACACACCCTCAGCTAAAGGAATATTTCTTTATAATAATATCTTTTACAATCCAGCCGGGTCAACAACCGGCATCGCTCCTCCGCTTAATCTGGTACATTCGGATAATAATCTTTATTTTAATTACTCAACAGGTAATCAAATCTATAACAGCTACAATCTGGCGCAATGGCAGGAAGCAACAGGCCAGGATTACCATTCTTTATTCGTTAACCCTGATTTTGTAAACTCGGCAAACGGCGATTACCATCTTGACAATACGCTTTCAGACCAATCATCAACTTCTACTGCTGTAGGTGCCGCAGATGGCGCCAAACTCCTTGGATTATCGATATTCAGCGATGTTGGAACAACCATGTCCAATGACACAGATGATCCTGATGACTTGGATATTGGTCATCATTACAATAGTTTGGTCAATGGAATTGATAATCCCGTTACCCCTTCATTGCCAATAGTCGCCATCACCAGTCCCACCAGTGGAAGCATTGTTATGGCTGGCTCTAACGTCACAATTACAGCCGTTGCTTCAGAAACAAACGGCACAATTAAGAATATTTCACTTTATAATGGATCAGGTGTTCTCTTGGGATCGAGCAGCACATCCCCTTTTAATTTTCTTTATAAAGATCTTCTTGCAGGTAACTACACCTTTAGGGCTCAGGCTACAGATGCTAATGGTGTTTCAGAAACCTCAAGTCCGATTACCTTGACAGTTAAACCATCTAATGTCGCACCTGTTATAACAGCACAACCAGACAGCGTATCAGCCGCATCAGGATCAACAGCAACCTTTACAGCCTCAGCCACTGGTACACCTGCTCCTAGCTATCAATGGATGGTGAGTGTAAACAATGAACCATTTACAGCTATTGCAGGACAAACAGAAGCTTTCTATGTAACAGGGACATTAACTACAGCCAACAATGGTAATAAATACGAATGTGCTATCACCAATACTGCAGGCACTGTGACAAGTAATGCGGCAACATTAACAGTTGTTGGCCTTCCAACAGTATCAATAACAAGTCCTATCAGTGGAAGCGGATCTATAATGGGCTCTAATCTTAAAATAACGGCAAGTGCCTCTGAGAGTAACGGAACGATCAAGCAAGTTGCCTTCTATAATGGAACAACCCTCTTAGGGACAAGCATAACATCTCCCTATAATTTTACCTGGAATAATGTCCCCGTTGGCAATTATACATTACACGCAGTAGCCGAAGATGTGATAGGTCAAACTGCAAAATCTAACTATGTGTCTATTAATGTCACATCTTGGCCTGAAGCTTATATAACAAGTCCCTCCAATGGAAAACAAATAACAGCAGGATCCAACGTTTCTATTACAGCGAGTGCTTATGAAAATAACGGGACCATTGCTAAAGTGATGTTCTATAACGGGACAACCCTGTTAGGAACAAGCACAAAATCCCCGTACACTTTTAATTGGACAAAGGTTCCTGCTGGCGCTTATTCATTAAGTGTTAAAGCTGAAGATGTCAGGGGAATTTTTACTGAGTCAGTAACTACAACAGTTAAAGTTAAATAATTTGAAGCATTTCGTTGACAACTACAATGAGCACGCCTATAATTTATTTAGATAGGTAAAACCCCGCCGTAGACGGAAATATCCTAGTCGAGGTGTTTTATGTGCCTCATGAAGAATCTAGCCAAGACCACAAGCAACAAACTTAAAAGTGCCCTTAGCACCACTGCCCTGCTTATCTTATTGAACTTTTGTTTTTATAATTCAGCCCAAGCCGCTACCTATTATATTGATTGTGCCGGATCAAATAGCAATTCAGGGACAAGCTCCGCATCTGCTTGGGCTAATACTTCCCCCATCCAAGGCAAGAATTTTTTGAAACCCGGAGATACCGTTGAAATCAAATCCGGCTGCGTTTGGACCGGCCCTGCTTCTCATGTCATCATCGATTCAGCAGGAACTGCAGCTAATCCAATTATTATTGAACCTTACGGTGATGGGGCTGATCCTGTCTTTGACGGTTCAGTTAATCCAGTTGCTGCTGTCCCTAATTGGTCTGGATGGTCAGTTTATAATGCTGCCAATCATGTCTATGTTTCTAATGTAAACATTCCCTGGGTTGTGAATACGATCATTGTTGATGGCTCCTCTGATCTAAAAGGATTGAATCCCAGCAATCAGAATGCGACAACTTTAAATAGTGAACCCGGAAGTTTTTTTAGGCCTAATGCCGCTAACAATCAAATTTTTATTCGAATGGCCGATAACAGTAATCCTAACACGCATATTTTGAAATTTGGATACTATGGAAATTCGTCAGGGCATGATCGGGGATTATTCTCTGTGATGGATGACACCACCCAATATGTTACTGTCCGCCACATGCAAGTGATAGGCTCTAATGCTCAAGGATTTACTTCCGGCGCGCCTTATACAAGGTTTGAAAACTGCTTATCCGAATTCAGCGCCAGGGAAAGTTTTTATATCATTAAAAACGCGGTGCAAAATTCCACTGGGGCCACTTACAATACACTTTTAAACTGTACCGCAGAATGGGCCAATTCTAATTTTGGCCAAAATATTACCATTGAATCAAGCCATGTTGACCTTATTGATACGACCGCTGAATATGGCTGGATGGCAGGTATCGATTGGCTGAATTATAATTCCCAAACCGATGCCTCTTTTGGAAGATGCATCCGTTGCATCTCCCATGACAATAGCCAACGCTCTTACAACCATGACCCGAACGGTTACGATCCACAAATTTATATTGATGGCGGCCATGATATTAAAATCATTGCTTCCACTGTTTATATGAGTCTCAGCGGATTTTATAACAACCAAGCCAATGGTATTTATAATATTTCAGTGCAATCAGAGCACCCGGATATCAAACCAGACTATAATATTTATGTATTGAACTCTCTTGTTTACGGAAGCAATTACATTGAATTTCAAACAGGCGCATTGTATAACTCTGCCCCAACGACAATGCAGGCTGTTGATAATATCAATTTAATCAACAACACCTTTGTAAGGATTAACGGCTACCAATTACTTAATTGGAACAACTTAGACAATACAACCTCATCTCAAGGGGTATTCCTCTATAATAATATTTTTTACAATCCAGGCGGGTCAACAACTGGTATAGCACCTGCGCTTAATCTGATGCATTCGGATAATAATCTTTATTATAATAACTCAACAGGTAATCAAATCTATAACAGCTACAATCTGGCACAATGGCAGGAAGCAACAGGCCAGGATTACCATTCTTTATTCGCTAACCCTAAATTTGTAAACTCGGCAACTGGCGATTACCATCTTGACAATACGCTTTCAGACCAATCATCAACTTCTCCTGCCAATGGTGCCGCGGATGGCGTCAAACTTCTTGGATTATCGATATTCAGTGATGTTGGAACAACAATGACCAATGACACGGATGATCCTGATGACTTGGACATTGGTCATCATTATAATAGTTTGGTCAATGGCATTGACAGTCCTGATCCATCATTGCCTGTAGTTGCCATCACCAGTCCCGCCAGTGGAAGCACTTTTATAGTTGGCTCTAACGTCACAATTACAGCCATTGCTTCAGAAACTAACGGCACAATTAAGAATATTTCAATTTATAATGGATCAGGCGTTCTCTTGGGATCAAGCAGTACTTCCCCTTATAATTTTATTTATTCAGATATTCTTGCGGGTAACTATACTTTTACAGCCAAGGCCACAGATGCTAATGGCGTTTCAGAGACCTCAAGTCCGATCACCCTTACGGTCGCGTCATGGCCAATGGAAAATATAATAAACCCTGCCAATAACAGCACCTTGACAGCAGGCAGTGATATGACCATAACTGCCACTGCCAGTGAAACAAATGGAACAATCGTCAGCGTATCTTTTTACAACGGTACAACTTTATTAGGAACAAGCACGAACACCAGTTCTCCGTATAGTTATACAGTAACAAATGTACCAGCAGGCGCCTACAGCTTGACAGCACATACTGAGGATGCCAGAGGAATGTTTGGAACTTCAGTCCCAGTAAATGTTACAGTCACTGGTGGCACTACAGCCCCAACAATTACAACCCAGCCAGCGAGCACAACAGTAGCAGCTCCAGCAACAGCAACCTTTACTGTGGTCGCAACCGGTGCACCAACGCCAGCGTATCAATGGCAAACTGAGGCTTCAGGAGCGGGCAGTTATACAACTATTAGCGGAGCAACCAGTGCTTCGTACACAACACCAGCTACAACCACGGCCAATAGCGGTTCTAAATACAAATGCGTGGTTACCAACTCAGCAGGATCTGTGACAAGTAATGTGGCAACATTAACAGTTGTTGGACCGCCAACAGTATCTATTACAAGCCCTGTCAGCGAAAGCAGATCTATAGAAGGCTCTAATCTAAACATTACGGCAAGCGCTTCTGAGACTAACGGAACGATCAAACAAGTTGCCTTCTATAATGGAACAACTCTCTTAGGGACAAGCACAACTTCTCCCTATAATTTTACATGGAATAATATCCCCGTTGGTAATTATACATTACATGCAGTGGCCGAAGATGTGATAGGCAAAACTGCGACATCAAACTCTGTACCTATTATTATCACATCTTGGCCTAGCGCTTATATAATTAGCCCTTCCAATGGAGATCAAATCACAGCAGGTTCCAACCTTACTATTACAGCAGCTGCTTCTGAGAATAACGGGACCATTAGTGAGGTGTTCTTCTATAACGGAACAACCCTATTAGGAACAAGCACCACATCCCCGTACACTTATAATTGGACAAAGGTCCCTGCTGGCACTTATTTATTAACTGTTAAAGCTGAAGATTATTTGGGAATGTTTACGCAGTCAGGTACTGTAACAGCTACAGTTCAATAAAGACGCCAAAAATCTTTTATGTAGAGGTCACGCCTATTTTGAGAAAGTTGAAACAACAAATTGTGAAGTCTTTGGTGTTAAATGAATAGTATCCCACGTAGTAAGCTCGTCAGCCGTCTTACCAGTAAATATGGAACATCCCTTTTCATTACATAAAATATCTCTTAAAGATATATAATTAACGTTAAGTTTCTTAGCTAAATGGTTGATTTTTGAGTCTAATTCTAAGTAATCACTATTCAATCCAAACTTCATATATTTAGGAATGTGATGTGGAATCACCGATTGATAATACATATATACAAGCCGTGGTAAAGACGCATTCCAAGTTGGCGGGCTTCCAATCAAATCAATATCATTAATACCCATTTTTCTAAGATAATCAATCGTTCCTTTTATTTTACCCCAGCCATAATAATTCCAATTAGCTTCAAGGACGATCTTGGAAGGTTTATTTTCTTTTATATAATTTAGAATATAACTAACATTCTTCATGCAATTGGGACGCCTAGAATCAAAATCTATATCTAAAATTGGACCACAAAATGAAGTCGTCCTTTCAACTATATTAAACTTCTTAGCATAAAAGGAAGTCTTATATCCTGGAAATAAACTATCCGCGGTCGAGTCTCCCCAAATAAGGAGCATTTTTTTATCACTTACAGGGGTTATACATTTACTAAAAGCCGTGTAATCTTGATTAGGAGTTACCAGACAACTTCCCTCTATTCTAGCTTCACTATTGGCAGGCAAAATTCTTAAAAGCCCTCTAATATCCTTAGGTATTCTAAAATCAAAACCATTATTTTTATAACAATAGATTCCAGTAAATCCAACAAAAACCATTAAGACAACCAAAACTAATATTTTAGTTCTATTATGCTTTCCCCTTCGAATAGGATTTTCAATTATTTTGTATGTAGCCCAAGAGAGAACTATAGATATAATGACAACAGCAATACTAACTTTAACTGAAGGCCCTTTCATAAGACGAGAAAATGTCAACAATGGCCAATGCCACAAGTACAATGGATAACTGATTAATCCAAACCATACTAAACTATAATTAGAAAGAATGACACGATTGAGCCACGCTTGCGGTCCTGACGAAATAATCAATGCTGCTCCCAAGGTTGGTAAAATAGCCCACCAACCTGGGAATCGGGCCTCTTTTGTCAACAATATAATTGCGATCAATATTAAAACTGCCCCAATAATAGACTTTATGTTCTGCAGTTTCGATACGGACTCTTGACGGGTTAGGCTCATATGAGCTAAGATTGCACCGGTCATGATCTCCCAGAAGCGCGTGACCGGTGAATAAAAAGCCGCTGTAAGATCAGAATGAATGACTATTATATTTAACCCGAATGAAATGACGGCTAAACTGAGGGTAATCGCCAACAAATTAAATTTATTCTTCCACCCAAACCACAATAAAAATGGCCAAATGATATAAAACTGTTCTTCAATCCCCAGAGACCACAAGTGTAATAGCGGCTTTGTTTCTGCAGCACTATCAAAATAACCACTTTCATTCCATAGAATAAAATTCGAACTAAAGCCCGCTCCTGCAGCAATATGCTTACCCAGCAGCTTTAATTCATAGGGGAGCATGATAAACCAGCCTAACGCGCAACTAACAAGCAGAACCACGATTAATGCTGGAAATATACGTCTGATACGGCGGGAATAAAACTCTATAAAACTAAATGTGTTTTTCTTTAAGCTCTCCAAAATAATTATTGAAATTAAAAATCCAGAAATGACAAAGAATATATCAACACCAATAAAACCTCCCTTGATCAAATCAGGGAAGGCATGAAAACCAAGAACACAAAGTATGGCCACGCCGCGTAAACCATCAATATCTGCTCTATAATTTGGGTGATTTAATGATGACATTGAAGGACTTCCAACTGATTATATTTTAATCTTATACACCGAACCTGCATAACGGGCGATATAAAGGTATTGGCCCTGCGGATCAAAGGTCATCGATGAGGCCCCGGCGCCGTCTGGAAGGTCTCCATTGATCATTTCCCAACTTTGACCGGCATCGCGAGACAAGAAGTATTTACAAGGGCTGGTGTCTGACCAGCTTACCGTGCTAACAACGATCATTTTGGCGTCCTTGGGGTTCACAGCCATACCGTCAATAGCACTACCAATTTTATCATCAAAATGTTTTAGAAGATGAAACGATTGCTTGTCCGCATTGCTGACATATACTGTCGGCCCTCCCGCATCGCCGCCGGCATAAATAGTACCGTCAGGGCCAATGACCACATTAAAAACCCAGGACATACTTTCAAGCGCATATTGAAAAGTCTGGCCTTTATCGTTTGAAATGTACACACCGCCATGAGAACCACCAGCCCCCCAGACAATGCGATTTGAATCAGTAGGATCAACCGCGAGGCCATGATAAACACGTAAGGAGCCAGGCTGTCCCGATGAACGCGTCCAGCTTGTTCCCCCATCATTTGAAATAAACAATCCGCCGCCATTGTCACCATCAATACCCAAATAAATAGTATCAGGGTTATTGGGGTCCGTAGCCAATGCCTTTGCGTATCCTCTGTCCCATACTGTATTGCCATAGATGCCCTGTGACGGAAGGCCTGATCTGATCAAATCAAACGATTGTCCTCCATCATTACTTAGAATGACTTGATTAAATTGCTTACCCCATGGGGATGACGTTGCAACAATCCCTCCTTCTTTATTGATCACCACCCTCCAAACATGCCCCTGGATTTCATCGTTATAACCTTGTCTGGGAAAAAGAGGTTCATATGTTTTTCCGTCATCGACACTTTTCAAAAGGCCATTGTCCATGGTGGCCACATAAATTTCGCCATTTGATGTAACCAGAACATCGCTGGCCACCGTATCAGGCGCACCCACCACTTTTTCATTCCAGCTTTGTCCCCCATCATCACTGCGAAAAACACCCCACCAGTCCGTCCTAAAAACCACCTCAGGATTGAAAGGATCAATTTGAACACTATTTGCTTTTCCATCTTTAGATGCCCATGCATAGGTAGGATTAGACACAGCATCTGTTTGCAAATTACTATCTTGCTTTTCCCAAGTTTGACCTTCATCCTGGGTCAAAAGAACACTCCCATTCCAATCTTTATTCCCTATGACACGAATAACAGGCTTATTTCCACTTTCATCCAAAGATATGCGATAGGTATTTCCTTGCGGGATAGCCTCAGACTGGCTCCAAGAAGAACCATCATCTTTGGAAATCCACATTTTACTGCTTCCAGCCACATATAATGTCTTGGGAAACTTTTTAGAATACAAAAAATCAGTAACTTGAGCTGGACCGCCTGTTATCGCTTCACAAGTTTTCCCATTAATCAAACAACGGCTTAGGCCTTGGGAAGACGCTGCCATGACCTGATCAGGGCCATCAAAACTGATGGCTGTAATAGGTTTTTTACCAGGGGAAGATTTATTCTCGGGATCAATATCTGTCCAGTGATTACCTGCATTTTGGGAACAAAAAATATCGCCTCGGGCCGTGCCCACACATAATTTATCAGGATTTTGAAGATCGATGGCTATGGGACGATAATTATCTGGACGTACAAATTTAATCCTTTTATTAAACGTATCAGCAGCGGTCCATAACCCACCTGCATTACGAGAAACAAAAACCCCTCCATCTGTTGCGGCATACAAAATATTTGAATCAGACGGAGCTATAGCCACTTGGGCAACTGTTAAAGACCCAAGGCCTTTAGTGATAAAATTCCAGTGCTCACCTAAATCATCACTCCGCCAAATACCAGCAACATCGGAGGTCAAATACACCCTGTTTTTATTCTGAGGATCAAAAATAATATTGGGAAAACACCCTCCCCCATACCAACCTGTAAACTCCCAATGCTCACCCGAAGCAAATGCAGCAGGTAAAAATAAAAATATCCCGAGTGTCATTGCAAGCAAAGCGAAGCAATCTTTTAATACTATTTTTCTCGTGTCATTGCGAGCGAAGGCCCTCATGTCGGGCATTCGCTGGTTGCTCCGAAGCAATCTTTTTAACATTACTTCCCCCTTAACTTTTGTTTCCAGATTATTCCAAAAAATTGCGTGTCATCAATGAGATATCTTTTCCATAAGCGTCCGGGTTCCATGCACAGGCGCCAAAACCATTCCAAACCGATGTTCTGCATCCATTTTGGCGCGCGCTTCACAATCCCGGCGATAAATTCAAAAGTGACACCTATGCCGATGGAAACTGGCACATGGAGAGTCAAATAATTGTCATAAATCCATTTTTCCTGTTTTGGTGAACCTAATCCCACAAATAAAATATCCGGCTTGGATTCTTTGATCATCATAGTGATCTTTTTTGACTCAACGTCGTCTTTCTCAAAGCCCATTGGCGGAGCATAAATCCCAACCACTTTTAAATTGATCAAGGACTGCTGCAGCTTATTTTTAGCAGCTTCAGCCGCCCCTGGACGCCCCCCTAAGAAAAAAAGTTTATACCCTTTTGCATCAGCCATCTCACAAACCCGCGGCATTAGATCTGAACCAGATACCTTTTCCTTTAAAGGCGTTCCTAAGAATTTAGCCGCCCATAAAAGAGGCATGCCATCGGCAAGGACCAAATCGGTCTTTTTACAAATTTGAGCAAATATTGGGTCTCGATTATACCTCACAATATGATCAATATTCGGTGTAGCGACAAAACATGTCTTTTGTTGAATGATGGAGTCTTCAAAAAACGAAAGTGTCTCCTCCATCGTGACATTATCTATAAGGACATTGCCGATATTAATTCTCGGATAACTCATCATTGATTCTCCTTTAAAAAACACCCCTGTCCAAAACCAATGGCCCAATACCAAAGACCGGCTAAAAATAATGGGGAACTGATAATAAATTTCTTATAATTTGCCCATCCTGCTTTATAAATCCGCCACTTGATCCGCGTGATTTTTACCAACAAGAAGGCCGGAAGCAACAATAGTGGCCAAAGGTTCTTATAGAACCATTTATTACTTGTCATCCTACGATAAACAATGATGTACTTACCCAGCACCTTCTGGTTATTAAAATAAGATTCATAGGATTCACGAAAAATATGAAAGCACCGTGCTTGGGGCACAAACCATACCTGGCTCAATGCGCCCAATTTCAAACATAACAACACATCCTCAGAGGCTCTAATATCAGGAAAACCACCAGCTTTGTCAAAAATGCTCCGCTCAACAAACATATTACATGCAGGAACAATTGAAATCGTCCGCTTTTCCCCTACTTCAAGAAACTCGTTGAATTGTAAATAAAGCTGGGCCAAGGCAAGATTACTTTTTTTCTGAAAATCCGGCACAGACACAGAACCACCACCCGCCCGGCATCCGGAATCATAGGCTTGCAGAATATTGATTAGCCAATTTTCATCCAAATAAACATCACTATCGATAAAACACAAAAGATCACCTTGCGCATGCTTGACACCTATATTTCGCCCAATTGCAGGGGATGTTTTTTTCTCCAGTAAAATAATCTTTAATCTACTGTCAGCCCCCTTCAACAATTCCCGCGTTTTCCCATCATTTGAAGAATCCACCACGATCACTTCTTTAACATGATCGAATGATTTCAAACCAAAAATGCTATCTAAAGTTCGATATATGGTTTGATGGGAATTATAAGAAGGGATAATAAAAGAAACATTAATCATATAAAAACTTCTCAGATAGCATCATCATGCCGATAAAAAACCAGACATACCAATTAAAGACTAAATAGTAGGTAAGATTGTCTGCCGAACAAATGATAATATAACTAACCACATAACCAACCAAAATAGCCCACAATCTTGCTTGACTGTGATTAGCTGTTTTTCTCATATTCTTAAAAAAGATAATCAAAGGAGATAAAAACAAGGAAATAAAACTTAAAAGACCGAATATTCCTGTTTCAAAAAGGACCTGTAAATATGTATTATGCGCCCCATTAGCACCAACATCTGAGAATTGCGCTGACATAGGAATAAAAGTATCCAAACCATACCCTTGCAAAGGTTTTTGCTCAATCATAGACAAACTACTTCCCCACATATGTAAACGCCAAACAAATGAATTCATGCCCTGATAATCACTTGATTCTTTATCCTGAAAGACCGTCAGTATCCGGTCTTTTACTTGTGGCACTAAAAAAGACAAAAATAAAAATAAAAAAAGAAAAAATAAGAATCTTTTGTCTTTTAAATATCCATAAATTGAAAATCCTATAAAACAAGCGATCCAGGCATTACGGGTCTTAGTGGCGATCAATAAAACCAGCATATTGAGCATCAAAATCCTTATAGCCCAAAGAGTTTGAGGTCGAAATTTCCAATATCCACTTTTTAAGATATAAAAATAAGTTGTCATTCCCAGGACTAAATAAAATGCCAGGATATTAGGATGTGTAAATGTCCCAGCAATGCGGTCGCCGGCATCTTCATAGTGGCGTCCTCCATGGATCATATCGATATTGGCAAAAAAGATAGGCAAAACAAAAGACCATGCAAATACTTTAAACCAAAATAAAAAATCTTCCTTATTCTTAATGATCAAAAAAGGAATAATAAACATGGCAAAATAACTGAAATAATTAAACAAAGAACGTAAACCCTCTACTCGGAATGGAGAATAACAAACTGACAGAAACATAAAAAACAGGTAAATAAACCATGATAAAACAACTTTATTGCGGCGGGGAAAAGTAGAGTAATGAATACATAGAAACACCGCTAAGGCAATAATGGCTAAATTGAGTATAGCCCCCAGGCCAATTCCTTGGGCTTCCCCGCTATTAGATGATTTAGTAAGATTTAAAAGATTATCTAGAAGGGGCCTGGTCAAAATGATGGCAGCCAAAACCCATTTAGGCTTAACAACCAAAACAACAAAAAATAAAACCCCCAAAGGCAGCGCCAACAAAAAAAGAGGCTTTTCAGATAAGATGGGGACCAGTTTATTTAAAACAAAACCAAAACCAAGACTCAGGATCAGTGTCACCCATATACGGTAATCAAACACGCGTGAGTTCAACATAGAGATCCTCAAATCTTCGTACCGTATCTTTGATATTAAATTTTTCTAAACATGTTTGATATCCTTTATTTCCCATTTGCTGGCGCAATTGTTGATCTTTGAGCAGACAGACAATGGCTTGCGACCAGCCTTCATCTTTAAATGGGTCAAGCAAAACACCATTTTGCCAATCTTCAATAAATTCACTATTACAGCCAACATCTTTAGAAATAACCACGGGGATACGCAAACTCATAGCTTCCAAAATAGCAATAGAATGTAATTCTAGAAAAGAGGGCAACAAAAAAACATCCGTGTCTTTTAGCAAGGTCTGAATATCAGGATGATAACCAATCATCTTAATATTATTCTCCAAGCCCATTTTTTTAATCTCATCCACCATTTTTAGATACAAAGGCCCATCCCCTGCAATCAGAAACACAGCATTTGGGATTTGACGGATAACTTCAGGTACAATCCGCAAAATCAAATCCATATTTTTCTCTGGAGCAACACGAACAGGCGTCAAAACTATCAATTCTTTTTTATCATCACTGAATGCCTTTGGTCGTATTGACCGACACTCGCAGTTGCTCGTTGGGGAACCATCCATAGGAATTCCATTCAAAATCTCCCTGATCTTATCCTTCGGATAAATCTTTTCTTTAATCAAAAATTCCTCATTCTGTTTTGTTAAAACCACCACCCTGTCAGAAACATTCCTAAATTTATGAATATACTTATACTGATTATTAAAACCCCTCCTGCGGGCAAACTCTTCCGGGTCCAAATAACGAAGATCATGCACATGCTCAACAATCTTACAAGCTGTTAACTTGGCAGCAATACTCCCCCAAATATGAGCACTAAAATTATGCGTATGAACAATCTGAATCCGTTGATTCAATATATATTGGGCCAAATTCGCCAGAATACCGATTGTCGCTAAACTTTTGACCTTATAATCTTTATTGGCATATTTAAAAAGTTTAATGCCTGCTTCTTTAAATTTAGGTTCAAGCTCCCCTCCGAATGAATACGCCACGTGACACTCAAATCTATCCTGATCAACAACACGCAAAAGATTTAATAAATTAACCTCTGCTCCTCCAAGATTCAAAGTTTTTATGATATGTAAAATTCTAACTTTTTCTGACATCTGTCCTCATCTTTACAATCATTGCAGGATTACCAGCTACAATAGCATTAGACGGCACATCCTTATTAACAACTGCATTAGCAGCGATAATCGCACCATCATGGATAGTAACACCTTTCAAGATAGTTGCCTTTGCACCAATCCATACATTATTGCCTATCAAAATAGGTTTAGTAATATAACCTTGCTCATTAATCAAAAGCCCCAGATCGCTATATTTATGGTCATGATCATATAAATGAACAGAATCAGCTATAATACAGTCATCGCCAATCTTAATTTTTTCTAAACAAACGATCTTAATGTTTTTATTAAAATAGTTCCTAGAACCTATCGATAAACGGCCTTTTATTTCAATGTCAAAATTTCTATTGATAACATTAAGATCATTAATTTCTAATTTACCTTTATAGTGGATCACTATCTCTCCTCGATGGACATAATTTCTCCCTCTGGTTTCTAAAGCACCCCTTAACAATAGACTTAAGAACAAGAAATTTAGATAGGCAAATATTCTCTGTATTTTATTCATATAAAAACCTCTCTGAAGCCATCATCAATCCAACAAAAAACCAAACATACCAGTTGAAAACCAGATAGAAACAAAGATTGTCTGCTGAACAAATAACCATATAACCAATCAAATATCCCACTAAAATGGCCCATATTTTAGCCTGATTTTGAATGACAGATTTTCTCATATTCTGGTAAAAAATAATTAAAGGGGCCAGGAATAACAAGACAAAACTTAAAAGTCCCAAAATACCTGTTTCAAAAAGCACCTCCAGATAGGCGTTATGGGCTTGAATATTAGAACCAACATCTAAAAATTTTTCTGACATGGGAATAAATGAAGCTAAGCCGTACCCCTGAAGGGGCCTTTGTTTAATCATAGGTAAAGCACTCTGCCACACATGTAAACGCCATTCCATTGAATTCAAACCATTATAATTTGCTTCTTGTTTATCAGAAATAACAGTCAATACCCGATCTTTGACTGTTGGGACCAAAAGCGTCATTGGAATAAGTAAAAGAAGAATGACTAAAAGTTTTTTATCTTTTAAAAAACCATAAATAAAGAATCCTAGAAAACAGGCAATCCAGGCATTACGGGTTTTGGTTGCAATCAATAAAACCAACATATTGAGCATCAAAATCCTCATTGCCCAAAGAATTATTGGTCGTAATTTCCAAAATCCGCTTTTTAAGATATAAAAATAAGTAGTAACCCCCAGAACTAGATAAAACGCCAAGATATTTGGATGCGTAAATGTACCCTCAATGCGCTTTCCCGCATCTGCAAACTGCCGTCCTCCAGCAATCAAATCGATATTGGCAAAGAAAATTGGCAAAACAAAAGACCATGCAAATATTTTGAGCCAAAAAAGAAAATCTTCCTTTTCTTTAATGATCAAAAAAGGAATGATAAACATGGCAAAATAACTCAAATAATTAAAAAATAAACGCAATCCCAACAATGGAAATGGAGAATAACAAACAGACAAAAACATCAAAAATAAAAAAATAAACCAACAATGAACCGCTTTATTTCGACGCGGGAAATTAGAATTGTGAAAACTTAAGAATATTCCCAGCGCAATAATTGCTAGATTAAGTATTGCCCCCAGACCAATATCTTGGCCTTCCCCACTACTAGATTTAGTAAGATTTAAAAGATTATCCAGAAGAGGCCTGGTTAAGATGATGACAGCCAAAACCCATTTAGGCTTAATGACCAAAACGACAAAGAATAAAACCCCCAAAGGCAACGCCAATAGAAAAAGAGGTTTTTCGGATAAGATAGGGACCAGCAGATTTAAAACAAAACCAAAGCCTAAGCTCAGGATCAGCGTCACCCATATACGGTAATCAAACACACGTGAGTTCAACATAGATGACTCGTTTTATTCATATTTTTCCCATAGCAAGTTCAGTGATAGCAGACAAATCCATTGCCAATATTTCCCATTTTGCAGACTTAAAACCACATAACCATTCAATAAAATCGATTATTAAAATTCCGCCAATAGAATAGGCAAATAAAAATACACTCAAAAAAGAAACATTCTTATGTTTATTAAATACATAATAAAAATTTTTAAATTGCATCTTTTTTAAGGCTTTTTTATTGGTCCGATTAGTTGTAGAAAAGTTATGCACAAATCGTGCTTCAGGAATCATAGCCAATAATGTTTTACGCGAAATCCGATAAGACAATTCCACATCTTCTCTAAAGCTATAACCTGTAAAAAATTCATCAAAAAGATTTTCTTCCAGGCATTGCCTTCGAAAATTCATGCTATACCCAGTAAAGAGTTCTACATAGGTCAAATTCTTAATTTCATTCTGAAAAATTGGAAAACCAAAACCAGAAGCTGTCATTTTGCCATTTAGAAAATCGATCAAGAAAATCCGTAGAAGAAATTTTCTCAATGACCATTTAAAACCAGATGGAAAATCAGATGTTTCTACATTCCCAGAAACTCCCCCGAGTTTAGGATATTTAACAAAATAACCAACTATTTCCTTTATATAATCCTTATCAAGAACTACATCATCATCCGTAAAACAAACTATATCCCCCTTAGACAAATGAAATCCTTGGTTCCTGGCCTTTGCTGATCCTTTTTCTTTCTGATAATGCCAAATAAAATCTATACCACGCTCTTTATTGTTACGGTTAAAAGACTCCACAAGTTCCTTAGTTAAAACATCTTCGCTCTGATCAACTACAATGACTTCTTTAGGCAAAAAAGTCTGATTAAGAATAGAATTTAAAACAATTTTAATATCGTTGGGACGATTATATGTTGGAATTATTATTGAAACTGAAAAAGCATTCATATCATTCATTGATTCCCGCCATTAATAATAATCCTGTAGAATTTCTGGAATATGCTTATTGCTTAAGTATTTCTTATTTCTTTTCTTTAAATATTTTATTGGTAAAAAAATCTTAATAATTCCCTTTAGAAAATTACGGTCAAAAGGAAAATAATAGAATGCTTTAAAACAAAAAATAAAAGCCATAAATCGATTTCCCTCAAATAAAGATGCTCTAGATGCCATTAAATAAAATTTACTATAATACATTCCAAGATCGAATCCTTTTTGTTTTAATACTAACGAATTCTTTCGTATAACTCTTAAAACTCCTAACCATACGTCAACACGTGATTTTGTGGTGTTGCCTGAATGAATTCTAATCTTAGCTAGATTTTCATCTATAAACCTAATCTTTTTATCGAAAGAAATCCTTAACCAAAAATCTAAATCTTCAGATTGAATTAGTGATTTATCAAAGAATTTAATTCCTGAAAGACCTTTCTTTTTTAGCATTACTGTAGACGGATATGGAAAACAGCCTCCATCTAGAAAAACTTTGGTATAATCAATCTTATTATTTTTGGGCAAATTTAGGGCTGGTTCAGAATTTTCTCTTCCATCATTATCCACATAACAGAAATTTGAATAAAGCATACAAAGATCTCGATCTGACTTAAATAATAATAACTGCTTTTCTAATTTTTCAGGTATCCAATAATCATCAGAATCTAAGAAAGCAACATATTCACCGCTAGACAATTCAATACCCTTATTTCTTGCAATAGATACTCCAGAATTCTTGATCCTTATATATTTTATTTTCTTATAATTAACGGATTCCATATATTCTTTTGTTCCATCAGTTGATCCATCATCTACAACTATAATCTCAAAATTCTGATAAGTTTGCTTAAAAACCGACTCTATGGCCTTGCTTATTAAGTCGACTCTATTGTAAGTTGGAATAATTATTGATATTAAAGTATCATTCATATTATTTAATTATAGTAGAAGCTCTTTTTGCAGCATCAAGAAGGGTGTTCTTTAAATACAAACAATTATTATGCGCTTCTAAACGAACAGCTTCCAGATTATCATACAAACTATTTGTCATATTCTTAACTTTAAGAGGCTCAAACTCATCAGTCCTAATGTTAAACCTTTCCATTTTTATACTTTCCATAAAATCACGACATTTCGGCCGATATTCAATCATTATAGCCGGAGTATTAGCACAATAAGACAAAACAACAGCATGGAGTTTTTGACCAACAAAAACATCATAACTTTCTAATCGTTTGATCGCATCTCTGACTGAAAAGAAATTCTTAAAGATCGTAATTGAATCTTTAAAGCCTGATAAAAATATTACTTTTTTAATTGCCTCAAGGTCTTCTTTACAAACAGGAAGAATTTCTATACTCCAACCATCTTGAACCATCATTTTTAAGAATGTTGAAAAATTTCTCAAAAAAGCCTCTTCGTTTCTTCCCCAGAGCATATCAGATTTATTTCCAAACTTAGATGTCCCAACATTTATACCTAAACGTTTATTCCTTTGCTTTTTATTTAAATTTATTTCTCTTAAGAAATAAAGCGCAGGATCCCCAATAACTTCTACTTTATTTTTTAAACCTAATTTTTCTAAAATATTCCTCGACATTGGTCCTCTTACAGACACATAATCCATTTTATTTAAACATTCAATCCATTGAGAAAAATCACCATAATTATCTGGAATATCTTTCCAAAAAATTTGATTTGCAACTCCTGTGCCAAAAACTAGCTTTTTATTATACCCTTGAGCCGAAATTCTTTTTAAAACACCTTCTGAACGTAAAAGCAAAGTTCCCCCACCTAATAAAAGAACATCAAATTTAATCAATCCTAATTTTTCAAATATTCTAACTAATAAACCTTTTTGAGGCACGATCAACAAATACGAATAAAATATATTAATAATTGCATCTCTTAATATCTCATCACCTAAATTTTTATAGCCAATATGCCCCACATACAAACATTTCTTCTTTAAAGGATTTAAAATACATCTAAATAAGAATTTAAGATCAAAGAGAATATTATTTCCAAAACTCATTCTTTATCCCCCGTTATATTTTTCATTGTTTTTATTGCATTTAATTGCGAGGATTTAGTTAGGAACTTTTAGTTATAAAACTTATAATTAAATCTTTTTCATATTTGTTAATTAAACAAAAATATGCAATACAATAATATACTATTGAGATAAAAATACTTTGAACAAGAAGCATTGATAGATTTAAATTGTGACTCATAAAATTGATAATAAAATATAAGGGTAAAATCACCAAACATCCCAAAAAAAGAGGCTTTAAAAAAGCATTAAGCACATATTTAGAAAAATGCATTCCGGAAATTTTACAGGAATAATAAGGCGCGAATACTGCAGAATTAATAATTGTACATAACGCCGCTGAAATAGCAAACCCGTATAATTTAAGACCAAGAAATTTAGCTAATAGAATCCCTAGAATAACATTAACAACAGCAATAGACGCTGTTACCATGCTGGGTATTTTTACCTTGGCATAAGCATTAATTGCTAGAGAAATCACAGATAACGGCAATATCATCATTATTGGGATTAAATGAATTAATAATAATCCCGCAGACTGAGAAAAATCTTTTCCAACCCATAAAACAATGATTTTCTTCGATACGACCATTATAAAAAGAATCATAGGCAAGGTGACGATGCATATCATTTTTGAATAAATGAAAAATAACTTCTCCAAGCGATCTTTATCATTCTTAGCGACTAAATCTGTAACTGTAGGCGCCAGTGACCATGTAGCTCTTAAGAAAATGTTATTGATTGTCATAGGTATTTTCAAACTAACAGCATAAATTGCATTATAAAGCGGTCCGTAAAATACATTGATCAGGATATTGGCCGTATTCTCATAAAGCAAGGCACTGACGGTAGATAATGATGTGTAGCCGCTAAATGAAATAATTTCTCTAACTTTATCAGATTGAAAATATTTCAATGTCAGATGAATGCCAGGCATGACTTTCTTATGCCATATATAAATTAATGTATTCTCTGTTATTTTCATTAATAAATAAATCAATCCATATGTAACAAGAGAAATATACTTTAGGGGGAGAATTGAAAAGAGTACAAAAATACATACTGCCCTGAATATTAGACCTATGGAAGAGGCGAAATTTAACATATCAAAGCGTTGTTTGGAATAAAGAATAGACCAATAAACCACATTTGGAATAGTAATAAAAAATGAAGATACAACCAATAAAAACATTATCTTACTTGGGTATATCAAATCTAAGGGAACCTTAAAAATATTTGAAAAGAAACAACTGACAATTACCCCTAACAGCAAAACGATACTGCCAATAACATAAAGAATATATTTACCTGTAGATAAATATTTGGTAAATTCATCCAAATCACCTTTAGCCAATGCATATGTAGCGTGCCTGGACAATGCTATACGGACACTGCCAATCATAACTTCAAACAAAGCAATGGTAGATTCAACCAAAACAATCAGACCAAAAGCTTCCTTACCCAATTTTATAATCAAAAAGGGGACAACTAAAACACCCAAAATCATTTGTAAAGAGCTTACTAAATAGTTGCTAAATAAATTCTTAATTATTTGTATTTTCATCTTTAATATTTCTGCATTTTATAATTTTGGCAGGATTACCACTCACAACAGCATATTCCGGAACATCCTTTGTCACGACTGGACATGCGCCGATAATGGCACCCTAGACAATTTTCTTGAGATATTCGGTCTCTTCAAATCTCTTTAAAATCTCTTCAGATCTTAAAATTAAAGCACCTCCACTTAACATAAAAATATCGAATCTTATCAGATTATATTTTTCAAAAAACCTTACTATCAATCCTTTTTTCACAGCCATAATTAAGTAATCTGAGAATAATTTATAATGGCTATTCTTAACGTCTCATCCCCCAAATTTTTAAACTATATATGCCCTAAAAAATACATTTTCTCTTTTTTGATCCGATGCATTTAAATAAAAATTCTAAATTATTGATAAAACTGTTTCCAAACCTCATAAAAATCCCTCAAGCCCTGACAATAACTAAAGACCAAAGATAATCCCTGTCCTTACCTAATAATACTACGCCCACCATCGTCACAAGAATCAGGGCCAGTCCACCTGTCATAAATAATTTAAACCATCCGTCAATGACGATATAATGACTAAAAGTCCAAGCTATGGCCGCACTGATCCCAGCTAAAAAAACTCCAACTGCCATTGGCTTGATAAAAATATCATAGGGAATCTTTAAAACATGCGCAGAATAAATAGGCACAAAGATGGCATTCTTTGCAGTCAACATGATTGCTCCTGCAATAGCAATCCCATAGACTCCTAATCCTACCCATTTTGCTAAAATAATTGCCAATAACAGATTTATGAATCCCATCACAATCGTCACTATACCCGGAATTCTTAATCGATTATGAGCATTGGTAACGGCATATAAAGGCAGTACAGCAAGATTAATGACCAGATGAAACGTAAGAAGACGCAAAAGCAGCGTATATTGCACAAATCCTTTACCCAACCAAACTATCAATAAAGAGTGGGCAAAACCACACAAAAGCCCGACAGGAACTGCCATTCCCAAACCCATAAACTTGACTGATCGTTGAGACATATTGATGATCTTTTGATGTTCACCTTTGGCATAATTAATCAGGATGATTGGGGTCAATACACCGGCGATAATCCCAGCCATTGAACGCAATAGAACGCTCCATTGAAGGATCGCTCCATATTTTCCGGCGTCATGTGCCCCAAGGAAAATGTTGGCAACGATCAGATCAATCTGTAAAAATAAAAGTGAGCCGATTTGGCTGACAATCAGCCATCCTCCCATGGAAGTGATTTCTTTTAATCTCATTTGATCGTAATAGCGCCGTGAGATCTTAAGCAGTGGTGTCAATTTTTTGAAAAAGAAATATCCTAACAATAATGATATTAATCCACCGAAAAGAGTCGCAATCCCAACAAAAACAAGACTTGGTGATAAAAAAATAAAGAAAAAAACAATAAGTAACGTTCTGACCAATGAATTGCTTATATCCACGAGATTACGAAGATCAAGACGATTGTTCACAAAGGTCGAAACAGAAAAGATTGAAGAAAAAAATGATACAATAAATGCAAGAAGGATCGCAAAAAATAGTATTTGCACCTGTACGGTCAAATACTTTGGGACATTAAAAATATTAGGGATCAGCCAAGAAAACAGAGCAGATAAAGGGACCAAGATAATCGATATAAGAGCAAGTGACCAAAATGCCGTGTTAAAAATCTTATTAGCTCCGTCAGCATCATTATTTTGTAATGCGATAACAAGATATCTTGATACAGCGCTATTTAAAGCTATGGTTATCAAACCTACATAGCCTGTTATTGACCAAGCCAGTGGAATAAAACCATATCCTTCGACACCGAGATGTTTAATTAAAAATGGAACCATCCATATCCCGATCACAATGTTGAAGCCAAAGAACATCACGTTCGAGAGTAGATTAAATGGTAATTGTTTTTTAAAATTGATATTTGTCATATTTCTTAATAGAAAAAATTATTTCTCTAAAATCCAAAAAATTCTCTTTCTATTTCTTGAGTTTTTATTCGTAATTTTGAAATCCGACGACAAAGTTCCCAAGGTTTTTTGAGTAAATATTTATGTAAAAAAAATTGTTTAAATATGTTGTTTGTCTGGGTCGTTGCTTCCGCATGGCCAATTCTATACACTGCACCAATAAATGGTAAAGGTTCTAACGGTGTTCCAGAAGCGTCAAGATCATCATGTAGAAAGATATGACTCCCTAACACCCTGCGAATATAAACGTCATCCGCTGCTTCAAAGCTTGTGGGCAATTTATATAGATCTGCTCTGATAATATGGGAAGTTCCGCAAAGACGAGAAAAGTCGGAAAAACGATACAATAAATGTCCGCCGTCACTCCAAACATATCCATCACGGATATACCATCCATTTGCATCCCTATTAGATCCTACAAATGATGTAAGTCGATGGTTAATAAAATCATCATCATCTACAATCATCACATGTCCCATTTCGCCGGCAGATAACATGCCTGCTAGGATGCGACGTCCTTTATCAAAACGTAAAGCCTCATAGAATAATTCTTTCTTTCCATTACCCTCCTTATATAACTGGTTTGGCGGAAAATCTACTCTTTTGACCTCAAATCCCTTAGGAAGGTCTGGAAGTTCAGCACTATGGTTAGCAACAAAGATTGCCTTCCAGCCATCTCTATCTTGATTCAAAATTGAACGGACTGTTTCATTTAATTTTCGCTTAAGCTGACTCCAGTCATTTACATTATCTGGATGCCTAACTGGTATAATAAAGGTAAGAATGTTCTTCATGTCATTACTTGCTTTCGTGTGGAGCATCTTTTTTATTTCTAAATCTTATAATATTGCCAGGATTGCCACCAACGATTGCATACTCAGGCACATCCTTTGTCACCACTGAACATGCGCCGATAATGGCACCCTTGCCTACAGTTATTCCAGGCAGGATAAAAACCCTGTCCCCGATCCAAACATCATCGTTAATGATAATTGGCCTTTCTTCTCTAAAACCCTGTTGGTTCATAGGTATATCTATACGATTAAAATTGTGATTTAGTGTCAGCATAGCGACATCCTTGCCCATCATCACATCACGACCAATAGTGATTCTGCCCGATAAATTGGCCCTTACCCCTATAGCGGAATTATCTCCGATCCTAATTTGCTTGCCTGAATGAAAAGCTGCCATAGACTCAACATTCACATTTTTCCCGCAACTGGCAAACATGTGCCGGCAGATTTGATAACGGATTGCTTTATATATTTTACCGCCGGGAAGAAAATACGGAGGCAGCCATTGGGCAAAACCATAATAAAAACAGCAGCAAATCAGTCTTAGCATAAATGCCTTTCTATATACTTACTCCTGAATAACCTGAGTTATATAAAGATTGATACCGAATAGTTTTAAGAATTTCCTAAGAATCCTGAAAAGCAAACTAGCAATCTTTGATTTACCTGCCCAATAATATGTATAAATCAAAATAGAATCAGTTTTATTGTCCTTAAAATATTCCATAGCCCTATCTACAATTTCTTTATCATTGAAGTGGAGCGAATAATCTAAATGAAAATAATAATATTTATTAAGAACTCTAGTACGCACATCCTCGCTAGCTCCATATTTATTTAAAAAATAAAGATGAACATTGGTGGCAGATAACCAAAACTTAAAATAATCGCACTTTCTCTTGGGACGACTAATCGAATCGGTCAATATGCGATACGTAGCCAGAGATTTTTTTATATAACCAATTTTTGTAAATTTCGAGAATTCGAGCAGCATAGGAGTATCTACCATAAAAAACCCTAATTTGTTCCAGGTATCAAAATCATTATGCTCTTCGTGAAGCTGTCGTCGGAAAAAAATAGTGCAGGCAGTAATATAGTTTCCTAAAAGCAGATATTCAAAAACATCGCCAACTTTAATGTCTCTATGGTAATAATCATCAGCGCTCTCAACAACTGTTGTTTTATGCTGTTTATCTTCAAACAATAATCTAGCATCAGAGTGGACTAAACCATACTGCGGATTTTCTTCTAAGAAATCATGTTGTATTTGAAGCTTATTTTCGTCCAAAAAAAGGTCATCACCATCTAATAAAGCAATGTATTTGCCCTTACAATGATCAAGAATGTTTTTTTCATTGAGGACCGAACCAAGGTTCTTTTCATTATAAATTATATTCAATCTCTCTGGATATTTGCGCTTGAATTCAGCAAGAATTGACCTGGAATTATCTATTGAACAATCCTCTCCAATCACGATTTCAAAATTAAAATTTGTCTTTTGGTTTAATACGCTAGAAAGGGTTTCCATAATATATCGCTCTTGATTATAAAATGGTACGGCAACTGAAACCTTTATTTGTTCTTCCATAAAATTGCCTTAATTAAATAATTTCATAATTCCCAGGTTCAGGGAAATGACGTATTCTTTAAAAGATTGCTTCGCTCGCAATGACACGACCGCCTGGCCTGCCTTACACTCGATTATAGATAAATTTAGGAATGGGATAAGTGCGTTTGTTTAGGATGGCTCCTAAGATTGAAGCTTTGTGTTCTTTTAGGTTTTCTAAAGCTCTTAGAGCCACTGGACGGCGGGTTTGATTTTCGGACACTACAAAAATAATTTTATCCACCAACGGGGCCAACAGGCAGGCTTCCTGGGTGGAATTTAAATCAACGCAGTCGATCAGGATCAAATCAAATTGGCTTTTGAGTTTCTCCAAAATGGCACGTGTCTTTGGTGAATCCAGGAATATCAATGGATTAATGGTTGTTTTAGAGGCAGGTAAAACAAATAAAGTCGGTTGAACGCATATGATGGCCTTTTCCAACGATGCTTGTTCGGTCAAAACATCCACAAACCCCGGACTATCGGAAACATCAAAAATATTTGACATAGCAGGATGGTGAAAATTGGCATCAATAACCAAAACCTTCTTGGCTTCCCCTTGGGCCGCGTATATCCCAAGATTGGCCACTAGCGTACTGGTGCCTTCATGCCTGGCTGAAGCTGTGACCATAACGGTTTTAAAAGATTTAACTGTCATCATTAAACGTAATTGGTTGGCTAAATTCCGAAAAACCATATTATTGCATAAAGCCACTTCCTTGAGGTCCCTCTTGATTGACCTGACAATTGGGACCGTACCAAATAAGGGTACCCCCAGGACTTTTTCTACGTCTTTGGGAGATTTAATGGTTTGGTCCATATATTCAAAAAGGAACGCCAGGAAAAATCCCATAAAAATACTGGCAAATAAAACAGCAAGTGCAATCAATTTTTTACTGGAACCTATAGGCTTAAGAGGAATGCTTGCTTGTTCGATGATTTTAACACTTGCAGTACCAAGGGCCTCTTCGTCGGAGATAGGTTGTCCGGAAAGCAATGCTGTCATGTGTTTAATACTGTCTTGAAGCTGAACAACCATAGGGTGTTGATCACCGTATTTTTGCTGAAGTTCAGCCATTTGTTGTTCAAGGTCGTAAATGACATAGGCACGGCTGATCACGTTGGCTATAATTGTTGCACTCGCAGGATTATAATCTTTTACGCTGATCGTAAAAATATTGGTGTCCTTGACAGGATCTACCTTTATATTAGTGCGTAATTCGTCGATGGCTTGTTGATAATTATATGTGATTTGCTGGGCAGCTGATAACTTTTCCATGTGTGTCTGGTCCATCTTGACTTCAAGGTCGAGGAATGCGCGTTTTAAAGGCGAGGCAAACGCACGCTCATAATCAGAAGGTCTTTTGTCTAAATGCAAAGCATCAACTACACGGCCTAACACAGGTGTGGACGTAACAATTGCACTTTGGGTCTGGTTTATTTCATCATCTTGTGTCGTAATCAATTCTTTATAATAAGGAGAATCCACCTGTTTTTCACCGGAAATGAGCATTTGTACGCTGGCTTCGTACTTTGGCGTGTCGAATTTGAGGCCCAGAATAACAACGATCATGATGACCAAGATGGAAGTCAAAACAATAAATTTTTGACGGAATATAACACGAACATAATCACGCAAGGACTGGTCGTATTCGGGTAAAGCTGAGGAATCATTCATAATTTTCGTTACACTTTCTATTAAAAGGCAGCCTCAGAAACGACGACTACATCTCCTGATTGCAACACTAAATCTGCATCACAATCACCACTCATGATGGCCTTGATATTAAGAGGGATCGTGTCGTAACCCGTGTTATTCCTCTGTCTTGGCCTTAATACTTTGACGTTGCTGGCTGAACCAAATTTGGTGAATCCTTCAGCCATGGAAATAGCCCGCAGAACTGTTGTATTTTCTTCCAATGGGTATGGCCCGGGATGCGTCACTTCGCCATACACAAAAAACTTGCGGCTATTGGATTCTTTAAGCGAAACCACAACCAAAGGATACTTTAAAAATCCATCCCCCAAACGTTTTGTAATTTCTGCCTGGACCTCTGCTAAAGTGCGGCCTTTCACAACAACATTGCCGATATAAGGAACGCTGATATTGCCATCAGGCGAGACAGTCGCGTCATTTAAGATCTGTTCCGGTTGAAGGATATTGACGGTAAGAATATCATCTGCACCAATGATATAATCCGTAGGCCCCGGTTTATCAGGGCCAATATCTACACAGGGCAGATGGTCAGCATACACAATGGTAGGGAAAATGATCAATATTAGCGCAATTATAAATTTCATATTATTAAACTCCTAAAAAACCACGTATTCAATGACCTACTTTAATATTTAAACTCTACACCCATATAAACAGTGTCTTGGGTATTTGAACGATTAGCACTGTTAGAAGCGCCGTCTTCAAAAGTATATGTTGCAACAAGGTCCCAATGTTCATTCATCTGATATTTTGCGGATATAGACGTGCCGATATACTTTTCTGTGATCTCGCTAATCAGATACTTGCCCTGACCGGTAAAAAGAGCTATGTCCCCGCTGATTCTGGCAGTAAATTCATGAAAACCATTCAACGTCAGATGCCAATCATTAGTAATATTTTGTGTATACTGGTCTGTTTCAAATTGCTTGTCATACTTTAATGTCAATTGAGTATTCTGGTCTAGGTCATGGGTCAATCCGGCGGCATAACGTGGTTCTACACGATCTTCACCAAACCCATTGATAAAATCAGCGCCTGCAAGCAAATCAACGTACCATTGAGGAGTCAAATATTGACGCCAGCCAGCAGAAGGTGTATTCGCTTCTGCACTTTTACCAGGATCAAAGGAACGTAGTCTATAATCATAATTGAGTGTTGCTTGAGATTGGGAGCTAAAATCATATTCAGTGGATAATTCAGGATTATAAAGGGTGGTATTGCTCAAGCTTGAAAGCGAATATAAATAATTAGTCTGAATATATTTGACAGTGGTTGACCACTGCTCGGTGATATCAGTCTTAGATTCCAGGTCTAAATTGTTGTAATAAGTACCATAAACCCCATTGATACGTCCAAAACCATTAGCAAGACTTGGATCAACTGAATGTGTGTACACTTCTGTAGCATTCAAATGTTCATACGGACCTAGATCTACCTTATAATCCGAGTTCAGGCTTTCTGCTAAATTATCATATTGCGAATGTTCAGTATAAATGTTTTCTGTAAGTAAGGTATTAAGATCAAAGGTGTCATTCGGGCCTTGCTGGGTCAATCCTCCACCCAAAGACGTTTTCGTTATCATATCGCTGATTCGATCATCGTGCGCATAAGTGACATTATCATCATATCCAGTGACAACGCCCCCATCCCAATTCCATTTGATATCGGCAAAAGCAATGCCGCCCATCAAGGTCACTCCCAAAAAAGCTAAAACTGCTAAAGTCAATGTTTTCATATATTTCCAAAAGAATTATTTCAAAATTTATAAAGAAGAACTATAACACGATATATAAAATTAGACAAGTGATTCTATAAAGATACCCCCTGTATCTTAAAAAATTCGCTCCAACTCGCTTTTAAGAATCTCCTCAAGACCATATTGCGGCTTCCAGCCCAATACCTTGCGCGCCTTGGCAGATGAAGCTACGACAACTGCCACATCTCCCAGGCGACGTTGACCGATACGGTAAGGCACGCTACGGTTACTCAACTTTTGGGCAGTTTTGATGATATCCATGACTGAAAATCCCCGGCCATTGCCAAGATTAAAAATATCATTCTTGGTCCCTCTCTCCATGGCCTTGAGTGCCTGTAAATGGGCACGGCAAAGATCTACCACATGGATAAAATCACGTACACCAGTACCATCGGGCGTCTTGTAATTGTCACCACACACGACAAGCTCTCCGCCATCATGCAGGACTTTCATTAAATTTGAAATAAGATGTGTGGGTACGGGCCTTCCTTTGGATGGCCACTTCCTGCGCGTATCCCATCCAGCCACATTGAAATAGCGCAAGGCAGTAAACTCAATATGCCCGGCCTTGGCCTGGTCAGCCAGGATCTTTTCGACCATGAGCTTTGATGTGCCATATGGACTTTGAGGACTTATTGCAGATGTTTCTTTTAAAAGACCTTTGTCAACCGGCGCGTAAACCGCTGCCGTCGATGAAAATACAAAACGGCGAACACCTACTTCTTTCATGGCATCTAAAAGATTAAGCGTACCGCCAACGTTGTTACGGTAATAAACAACCGGCTCTACCATTGACATAGGGACAACAATCTTGGCTGCGAAATGCATGACCGCACTAATCGAATACTTTTTAAAGACCTTACGGCAATCATCGATGTTTGAAAGGTCGCCCTTCACAAAATCCGCCCCCTGAGCTACCCACGGCTTGACACCGGTCGAAAGGTTATCGAACACAACAGTCTTATACCCCTCACAAACAAGCATACCAGCCATATGCCCGCCAATATAACCAGCCCCTCCAGTCACAAGAATACATTTGAGACTGGATCCCATTTTGGATTTTCTTGACATTCTACTTGGCACCAGAAGCTGAAAGCACGGCAGGAACTGTGCGCATGAGAATTTCAAAATCTAGCCCCAAGGACCATTCATCAATATATTTCAGGTCCAATCTGGCCCATTCATCAAAATCGGTAATCTTATTACGTCCGCTCACCTGCCATAAACAGGTGATCCCCGGACGAATGCTCAAACGGCGTTTATGCCAATCATCGTATTGCTTGACTTCCCGCGGCAACGGCGGACGCGGTCCCACCAGGGACATGTCCCCAGTAAAAACATTCCACAATTGCGGCAGCTCATCGAGGCTGAATTTACGCAGGAATTTACCAATAGGCGTAATACGCGGGTCATTGTCCATTTTAAAAGCCGGGCCACTCATCTGATTGTGGGCCATGAGATCTTTAAGTTTGGCTTCAGCATCCATGTCCATGGTGCGGAATTTAAACAGATTAAAAGTACGGCCATTTAAACCAACCCGTTCCTGATTAAAATGAACAGGGCCCCTGGAAGTAAATTTAATAGCCATCGCAATGGCTAGATAAATAGGTGATATTGCCACCAATCCAATCCCGGAAATGATCAGATCGCACAGGCGTTTTGCCACCAGGTTAGTCATGCTAGACGGGGTCATCGCAAAAGTAATCATAGGAATTCCCATGAAATTAGTCTCTTGGCCCTTGGTGTATTTTAAATCAAATAAATCCACGGAAACACTGGAGGTCACTCCCACCAGCTCACACTGGATCAAGGCAGATTCGATCTTGGATAAAGAATTACGTGGTACGATAAAAACCACATAATCAATGACTCGATCACGCAATACAGCTGAAAAATTTTCCAAACTTCCCAAAATTTGGTGACCTTCAATCCACTTTCCGACACGACCATTGTCTTCATCTATAAAACCGACAATTTTTAGACCCAAATCCCGATGGATGCTCAAATCTCTTGCAAAATTCTCGGCACGACGCCCCGAACCTACAATAAGGATATTGCGAAAATTAAATCCTTTAGTGCGGAAATGTTTACATAGTAAAACCAGGGCCAATTTTTCGACTATCAGGAAAATAATACCTAAGGCAAAGAAAACACCCATAAAAGTACGGCTGACGTTTTCAATCTTGAAAACGTAAACAATTGCGCTGAATATGATAAAGCAATGAGCAGCGCTTTGAATGATAGTAATTAAAATTTTAGATATGCTTTTCAATCGAAATGATTCATACATGCCAAGCATGTACATAACAATCACCCAGGATATAGCAACCAGCGGTGCGGCCCAAAGATAATAATGTAATGGAAAAAGAGGGTTTAAATAGAGATGATTTAATACAGCTTGCTCGAGAAAATAGGCGCTGAAAAAAGCCATGGCCAGTAAACACACATCAGCTGCTATGAGCCCCCAACGCAAAATATTGGAATATTGTTTAAGCATATCTTTCTCCTTAAAGTCCTTTCAAATTAGTCACATTATAGAAAACTTAAATGAATTTCTCATGAATTCAATATTAAAAAAGACCCTGTTTCCTATTATTTTCTTAGGAAAATAGAGCCTCTTTACCCTAAAATATAACTTCTGCTTTGAAGATTCAGCACCACAACAATGCGGTAAACTATTTAAGTAACTATAACACATTTTTTTAAGAGAAACAAGTACGAGTCTTTGACAACAGGGTTCCGCGTGAATAATAAAAATTTTTTCATTTCGATTGGTTGTATTTTAGGCTGGAATAGAAAATGAATCAATTATACCTGGGTATAATCAAAAGGAAGGCGCATGATGGGACACAAAATTTATGATACTTTTAAATCACCAACTATAAATTTATGGATAACACTAGCGATCAATGTTTGATAGGGAATCCCTTCCCGCGCCGCCTTGCTTTGAATACCTTCCAAATCCTTTTGAGAAAGCCGAATATTAATACGTTTATCTTTACGTAAAGTTTCCCGGGCAACTTCCTGAAAATGTTTCTTGGCAACAGATAGATTCTTAACAGACTTCCATTCCCCTCTTTTAAAAGACGCTAACAGCTCTTTTTCTTCCTTATCCAATTTCATTTTTGTCCCCTCCTTTAAAATATTCTTTTGTAGCGTTACGACTTGGATAGATTGTCTTTAAAAAATATAAATTACCCTTTTGAACAAACGGCACCAAATAAACATATCCTTGCACATCTATAATAAACATCCTTTGATGCTGATATTTAGCCTGCGGGTGATCGACAATATCTAAAAGATGACCTTGCTCGATTAGAACAATAATTTCTTCGAAAGAAATATTCCTTTCTTTAATAAGTTTTTGGTTCTTTTCGATGTTCCAATCGTATCTTTTCATCCAAATCAACTATACAATATTGTGTGCCTATTGTCAACAGTAATGCACTGCCATCTTACTAGATTTTTAGCTATATAGGACATTTATCAGACATATCGGACAATAAAAAAATTATTCTCAAACAAAATGAAGTCCATCCTTTATCAATAAAGGAATGAATTTTTAGACTCTTTTTAAAGCTGGACTCAAGTTGATGAGGATTGCTGAGAGTATCTGATACCTTTTACGAATTTCTGGCAAATACTCGGCGAGCATCTCCGGCAAAGAGTAAAACATCCCCACCCGGGACTTTAACGTCACGATGTTGGGTATGGGTATCACTTAAGGCTGCTATTCTCATAAAAATGGCAGGACCGAGATGAAATTTACGAACTCGTGGAATTCATATAAGTGGCCATATCATGCACTCTCACATACCAAAGTTTCCCCTTTTTCTGCGCCTTTAAATTACCACGATTGATTAAATTACGTAAATAATCTTGAGAATAATCATAAATTTTGGCTAAATCACGTAATGGCACTATTGCTTCTTTATTTATATTTGTTAAATTCCCGCCTTCCAAACGATCGATCGCTTCTTTCAATAATTCTGAAATCATTTGGGTGAATGGAATAAAATCTTTAATTGTAATAGTTTTATCGGCATCTGTCGGAGTAAACTTTTTATGTTTTTCAATCAGACGATGAATTTGATTGAAACAAGGATCAGACTTTTCTAAAACGTTATAGTATTCTGCACGCTCTTTCTTAGCAATTCCTTTAATTGCCACATTGATCAGCCCACGACCAATAAGAATGTAGGATAAAAGAATTCTACCCACTCGACCATTCCCATCACTAAATGGATGAATAGTTTCAAACCACACATGCGTCATTGCCGCGAGGGTTATATCATCATATTTTTTCTTCTTTGAGTTTTCATTGAACCATTTAATCAACAGCTCCATTACATCGCGAACATAAAACATATTAATTGGCTTAAAACTCGCTTGAGCTACTTGTATATCATTTTTACGAAAATCTCCTACTGGACCAATATAGCTTCCAGACTCCTTCTCATAACGCATTAGCAACGTATGAATCTGCTTAATATCTGCCATACGTAATATGAATTCATTTTCTTTAAACTGGTTATTGGCATACTCATACATAGCACTGGCTGCCTCATAATAGCCCAAAATAGCTGCAGCCTTTTGTTTGTTAGTACGCTTATTGTGCTCAAGAACATCCATTAGTTCTTGGCGATTTGTAAAAACACCCTCTATAGCAATGGAATTACGGATTTCCTCTTTAAATAAGGAGTACCATTCAGCATTGCTTACATTGATGAAATTATCGAACCTTGTACGAAGCTTTTTGACTTCGACCTTTAGATCGTTTTCTTTAATAATTCGAACTTTCCGAACCATAAACACCTCTTTTATATATAAAAATTACCGAACCATGCCTTATAGTTCGGAAATAAATATAACATTAGGCAACTTAAAAGGCAAGTTATTTTCCGAACCATGATTTATGGTTCGGAAAATAATAAAATAGGATGATAAAAGGTATATGCATTTTATATATAATAAAACCAAATTTAAGTAGTGGCACGCATTACCTGTAACAGAAAGAATGGAAAACTGGTACGAAAATAAAGCTTTTGACCTTCGGAAGGCGGAAAATTCAAAGGCACGAGAAAGAAACCACCCCGAAATTCGAACTGGGGATGTTTAAACACCACAAATTGTTCCAAACATATTAATAATTGTCGACGGGGAATATTAAAATTGATAAAATGAATGAGAAGCTTATATTCTAAATCACAAAATAAAATGTCACAAGTTATTATATTTCAATAACTTGTGACAAGTAAAACGGTGCGTATACCACATGGTTCGAACCCTATTTGCACCATAGGTGCTTTAGGTCTGTGTCCTATTTTGTTACATTTTGTAACAGCTTTTGGGATTGCCCCGCGCCTTGGGGCTCTCCCTTAAGTTCGGTTGCACCGCTCGGCCTTGGTGGGCCAAGGCCTCGCTCGGCGCTCGCTTGGCCGCTCGCTTCGTGCTGTTGAGGAAGCGTGTACGGCTTTGGGCTACGGCTGGCGGCTGACGCGCCCAG